>Ga0247610_10000573_pt1 | contig 50510 bp, 60 predicted proteins | sample 174DNAGHGhighgp2_FD_193483 | JGI IMG/M metagenome (GOLD analysis project Ga0247610, IMG submission 193483) | Sheep rumen microbial communities from Palmerston North, Manawatu-Wanganui, New Zealand - 1742 DNA GHGhigh gp2 | ecosystem: Host-associated > Mammals > Digestive system > Stomach > Rumen...
AATTCCCCGGATTAGGATTATTATTGGATTGCCAAAAGCCTATTAACAATGACGAATTATACAAAATCCATATACCACCAGAGATGGTATATCCTGAAATGAAAAAGCGAAAATGAAGACTCAATTAAAAAATGAATAATATGAATTTTTGGTTTGGAAAACGGATATCGCTCGTCGATATGGTTATCGAGAAGGCGAAAGAGATGGGAGGTGGCATAGAACTGACATGCTGCACCTTCGAGATGCCGCAAGCCGCCGGTGTGAAATTAAACCGGGCAGTAGATGAAGGTGTCTTCAGTCATATCACGGTCTATATGGAAGGCGGGCACCGGCGCAAAAAGAACTGGGTCCAGGCGATGATCCGGATGGGATGGACTATCTATAACATTCCGATGCACGCAAAGGTGGCCATACTCGAGCACCCTGGAAGAGGGGGGGTATGAGTGTTTTTCTAAGTTCTAACAACTGGCAGGCCGGTGGTAATCACGAGTTCATTGAGTTGATCGAAGATCTTGATGTGTGTATGGATATCAAGCTCCGGATGAAAGAAGCACTCGGTAATCTGAATCCTATAGAACCGGCATAAAAAATGTGTCTTTTGATATATGGCAAAAATTTAGTACCTTTGCACAAAATTTTGAGAGTATGACCAATCCATTTACCATCGAATCATTTCAAGAGGAAATGAAGCCGAAACTGAGTATGGCCTTTAAGGCGCTCGAGTACGAGAATATAGAAAGCAGCATCGTGAAGGTGTGTGCTGAGATGAGCGATAAGTTAGGCACTAAGACCTACGAAGCTATCTGCACGAAGCCGGAACCCACTCCGGAACCGGAGCCTGAAGAGCCGGTAGTAGATCCGGAAGAGGTTAATCCGGAGGAACAGGATCCGGAACCGGCTGAAGAGGAATCCACCGGTGACGTTCAGGATGGGAACGAGATGGGAACGACAGTGAAAGCTGAAGCACTCGATTATCTGCAGCGAGCCATTCTGCACTTTGCCCTGTATCACCATATTATCTATCTGATCGCTAATGTGGATAACGACGGTGTGACGGTCACGAAGTCTGATGACAAAACGACTATCTATAAGTACCAACAGGATCAGCTCGAGGAAAATCTGATCGCTGATGCCTGGTTCTGGTTGAACCGGTTGATCAAGCTACTGAATGACAATGCAGAGGCATTCCCGGATTGGGCCGGTAGCGATGAGCACAAACAGATGGAAAATCTGCCGGTAAGTACCGCAGATTTTGAGCACTATGTAGGTGTGAGTGATCCTACCTTCCTGTTATATGCCGGATGGATCGTACGAGAGGTTCACAGGGAGTGCATTTTGAGTCGTCAGAAAGCGGACGCTTCCCTGAGCGAAGTCCAGAAACAAGCTATATGCTATGACGTAATGGCCCGTGCATGCCGCCGTCTGGCATTCCATGCACTCCCCTCGCCTATCCGGATAGATATCAATAACGAGATGGGTAAGAATCACGCCGCCCAGGCCGATACTACCATCCGTGAAAAGGTAGCCGGTATATTTGCCGAGAAAGCAGCCGCTTATTGGAAGGCTGTCGATGGTGAACTAGAGGTAAAACAGGCTCAGAATACAGCTATGTACGGATCTGCACGCAGGCCGTCTGAGCGCGATAAATTTGCCGTATCATGAGACGCATTCAGACTTCAGGTAATGACCTTTATCTTCCGGAAGACTGGATGGAGCTTTCGGAGGCGCACCGCCGCAAAGGATTCGAGCTGTTAGCTGCAGTAATGGCCGGTGCTATGGATCCGTTCGAATGGCAGCTGAAGATGTTAATCGAGATCACCGGTTATAAGCCATCTCGAGCAACGAGACGTGCCGTGTTGGGCTATAAGCAGCACACGGTACGTGATACAGTGATCGATAACTTGCGCCGGTTGGCCGAGTGCCTTACTTTCGCCTTCAGCATTGATGAGGATAAGATCCAGATCAACTATGAGATGCGAGATTGTCCGTTTGAACTATTTAAGAAGATAGGTGTGCAGCCTCATTTTATCCGTGAACGCCTGATCGAGACAAATCTAACCGCCGGTATTTATGCCGATGCCACGCAGATCCTGTCGATGATCAATGACGAAGAGAATATAGATGAGGACCGGCTGTACTATATGGAAAAGCTGGCACACGTATTATGGCGCGTGGAGTTGAACGCCCACGCACCAGAGCCTACTCCGGCCGAACTATTGGCTGTGACGGTATGGTTTACCGGAGTAGCGCTCTTTTTTCAAGAGCACGACACCTACAGTGTACTATTTGATACCACCTCGAGCGGATCGGCCAAGTCTGCAGATCACATATCCTTGGGAGTCCAGGAGATTATTCTGGAGCTGGAGACGACCGGTCATCGGGATGTACGCAATATGGGATTGCTCGAGTTTTTCGACGCGCAGATCAAATTACTGAAGGATCGTATCGCTGATGCCAAATCCGGAGGATCCTCGATAGCCGATATCGTGAAGAAAACCGGTTTATCGATCAATACTATTTCACGTCTATCCTAAAAACAGAGAAATATGGATTTAGTTGAATTATACCGCTATTTCGCCAAGTTCGTACCGCTGGAGGTGCTGAAGAAAAACTATATCAAATCGGCTAATGAGAAAGACGCAGCGCAGATCCAGGCTGAAGTATTAGCCGATAAGAGTGATCGCCGTATCGACTCGATAGGTGATTTCATCTTCATCGGTGATTCGGATTTTGTGCTGCAGAAGTTACGCAACAGTAACAAACAGATCTTCATGGTCGATTCCGATAAGATCAGTTACACACCCGGAGTGGACGATGGATCTCAGATGTCATTAGGTATTAGTATCTGTGAACACTATAACCGGTCCAATACGGATGTAGTAAGTGAGTTAGCCCTGCAGAACCGGTGCCTGGAGACGCTAAAGAAGATCTGCAGAGCTATATCGGCCGATGCCGAAAACGAGTGCTTACTCGGAATGCACATGGAAGGCGATTTTGAGATTCGATTTTTGGATGCCAAGGCCCTTAATGGTCTTATCGGCTACACGGCATTCTTTAAATTTATAGCAAGCGATTATGAATGAGAGACAATTAAGAAACCAACAGCACATAGTAGCTGAAGGTCTGAAGAGTGCCGGTGATAAGCACGAAATGATGGATTATTTATCCATGGTAGGTCAAGATCTGCATCCTACTTCATTAGGTCCGGATCATCTGATAGCCGGTTGTATCAGCCGCACCGTATTTAAGGTCGATTTTACTCCGGAAGGTATTATCCGGATAGTCGGTGATAGTCAGAGTGTCGTTATGAAGGGAGTGATCAGCCTTATGGCCGATGCTCTGAGCGATGGCGATGCTAAGACAATCAAAGAGGTCGGAATAACCTGGGTGAACGAAGCTGGTTTATTGGATATGTTAACGCCGCAAAGGCAGGGTGCGATTCGTCAGATGGCCGAGCGGATCTATCGCGCATGTGATCAATGGTTACAGAAGGTGTCGTAAAACATGAGATGATCGTTCAGACGATTCAGTGGGGACTCGATAAATTGCGCCGCGCGCAGATCGAGCGCCTTAATGTGTCGCATTCTGCCATTACTGATTCCGGATTCGACTGGGATGCTCTTATGAGCGGAGTGGCTGGGCGCCAGGATGGTATTATCGGATCTAACGGCCACTACCGGATCGTGATGCCGGTCGATAAGCACCTACGTTTCGCTGATATGAAGAAATTAGGTGCTCACAAAGGTCCGCACGCGATGGTTTATAACCGTCCTACCTGGGGAGTATTTTTCGGTAGAGATGATAGTGTACGTACACGCCTCCGGATGGGTATAAGCGATGCTGCACGCCAGCAGATCCTGCAGCAATTAAAATCAGCCTTCGAGTTATCCGGTGCATTCAAATCCGCATCGCTCGATCACTGGAGTCAGCCATGACAGACGGCTTAAAGTCTGTCCGCAAATGTTTTTTCATGGTATAGATTTAAGGTTAAGTTATTAAGAAAAAAGCTCGTCGTGAGACGGGCTTTTTCGTTTACTATAAGTTTACTATAAGTTTACTAAAAGTTTACTTTATGCCGGTGAATCCTGCATAGCCTCCGGATAGATCATGGTGATCGGCCACGTTGAGGTATTTTCTCGAGAACTCACCCCATAAGAGGTACATCAATGCTGAAGCTATCTGAGTGGATCCAAAGGCCTGCTCTTCAAACGGCTTTTTCTCTGAAGACTTATCGAGTTCTACTTCACCGCCGGTACGCTTCAGAGGTGAGTTATAGATGGATGATATCAGGGCCTCGCATTCATTCTCGTCTATCCGGATCTTAATCACCGGAATACCATGCACCTGATAATCATCTTTGCCGCTGAAGAGTCTCGAGAGCAAATGCAGATGCTGTTTGTAATAGATGGTAGGTTGGCCGAGTGACATCAGATCTACATTCCAGCCTCTTTGCTCGAGTTCCATCTTCAGAGTCTGAGCATCGGTATCCGATTCGTCACCGAAAGTCGGTTTATACTTTTTCCACTGTGGATCGCGCTGGTTGCCGGCACGGTCATAATGGAGAAAGATCTGTTTATTCCGCATCGGTGCAAAGAAGGTCTGGAATAAGTACGCTAATTGTGGCTGCTGCTCGGGCCAATAGGTGTAGATATCCTTCAGCACATGAAATACGGTACGATCTTCATTATACTGGCCGATGACCATAGAGGTGAACGGTCCCGGATCGTATCCTATATATAACGGTGCATCGAGATTGCAGTTTTTCATATCCGCACAGGTGAAATTCGCCTCTTCACCTATCGAGAGCGATTCAATACGCTCGAGTTTATAGGTATCCGATTCGATATACTTCAGTCCGAAATTACCAAAGAACATATCTTTTACGCGATTTTCACGCACGGCAAAGATCGAGGTATTCAGCGATGCCTTATCCAAGGTGCCCTCCATCTGCTTTTGGATATAGTCGGTACCAAGGATCTTGATGTTACTGAATGAAGAGGCCCGGAGATAGTAAATAGATCCACGCCGTAGCTGTGTTAACATCGCCTCAATTCGCCTGCAGTAATTCGTGAGCTTCCGGATGGCCGACTCATCATTCCGGAGCTGTGCATTCTCGAGTAGGTAGTACCGGTGATCCAGCTCGAGCGCGATAGCCTGAATCGTACGGATACGCTCCGGATCCATCTTATCCTCATACTTCAGAAACCAATCCTGATCGGTCTCGATATTCGGTGTGGAAGTAGTACCGGTAGTGCCCATGAAGTACGGACTATCGTAGAAGGACGTCGATTTAGAACGCATGGCCGGCCGCACATTCTCATCTACTACACGCTGTTTGATATGCAGCATCTCATCCATATACAGGTGTGCTATATTCTTACCATTAGCACGCTCCGGACGCTCGCAGCTAACAAATTGGATCACGGTACCGTTAACAAACGATATCGTGTTTTTCCAATCCGTAATAAGTGTGCGACACGGTTTGAAGTGTACCGGTGGCCGTTTACCGATGCAGTAATACATATCCTCTTCATAATGATCGATAAAGAACTCCATGATACCCGGAACCAGGTTCTCGAATATGGATTTATAAGTAGATGCCAGGAATACCTGTACGGATCCAGGCATGCTATTCTGTACCCGGTCTATACGAGGTCCTAAGATATGAGTAGTCTTACCGGATCCACGACCCAGCTCGAGGTACATATCCTGCGTATCGGCCAACAGTGCCAGTGTCTGTACTGCAGAATAGTACTGCTCATCGAAATGCTCCTTATTGATTACCCGCCTCTTCATAATCTACATCCTCTACAAAACCGGTCTCCAGATCCAACTCCTTCAGTACGCGCTCTTTATCTTTGCTCGATAGGCCGGACTCTTCTATGAGCTGCTTACCGCGCGCTATGAGTTCGCGCATACCGGAACCACCCAGGCCAAGACGTGCAGCCTGTACATCCGGAGATACTAACATCCGCTTGTACTTGATACGCTCCGGATCCACGCGACCCGCAGCGGCTTTTACGCGGTACTCACAAGCTATCTCATAGGATCGACGCGCCGCCTCGAGTTCGCCATTCTTTTCGCATTGCTTACCCAGCCGGTCCATCTTATCGGCATAGAACTCGAGCCATTCATCCGGACACGTATCCATCTGAGAGTGTACATACGAGATACTTTCCGATACACGCCGCCTGGCAGTACGGATGCTGATCTGAGGAAACTCCTTCTGCAGCTGTATGGCCGTACCCATGATGGTACCATCTGCATCCGGGCCGGTGAAGATCTCGTAAGCACGCGATATCTGCAGTATGTACTGTGCCACCTCCGGAGAGGCTGCACCGATCTGCTGACCTTTCGTCTCCTTGATGATACTTACTGTTTTAGGATCAAGATTTCGTATTTGATCGAGAGTCGTTGCCATTTTGTTGAAATTGTTAATAACCTGTTAATAACTAGTCAAAATCATATATCCGCTATTTTCCGGATCGTGAAGTCCACGACAGCGAACCAGCGTGCGCGGACTTCGGAAGCAAACACACATTCCTATTTTTTTTACTCCAGAGGCCCCGGGTCCTGTGAATGCGACACTTATACATTCTACAGGTGGCCACTGCATATCTAAATCTGCTATTTTTGCGCAATGATCTGTCTTTTTAGGGTTTCTATTCGGCCGCAAAGGCCCGGTATATGCCATTTTCCATTGTTCCACGCCATTTTCGCGCGCACGCGCACACGCTCATATCATACACGCACACACGCAGGCGCGACCCGAAAACGTGCGAATTTTTTCGCAAAAAATTTTGAAAAATCCACTCCAACACTCCAACACTCCAACAAAACGCCATTTCGGCACTTTGCACAGTCCTATATTATTATTATATAATATATTCATTTTCAATATAATATATATAAGAATGACGTGATTATTTGCATTCTATAATTTTGTTGGAGTGTGTTTGTTTTTGTTGGAGTGTGTTGGAGTAGCATTTTCGGACGCTCTTCTGTTTGTTGGAGTGTTGGAGTAGTTTCTCCAACAGTGTTGGAGTCATTTTCGGCTACTCCTACAAAATTCATTTTTAAAAATTCGCTGAAAATAAGCGATTTACGATTTTTGCACCCCGGTTTTGTTGGAGTGTTGGAGTGTTGGAGTGGAAAAATCGAAAAATTTTTAAAAACACAAATTTTTTATAAAAAAGCGTCTTTTTGCCTTACATCCTATCCAATCGGCTGTTTTTCGGTGATACGATCCGAAGGCGTAGTCTCCTGCTGTTTCACCGGCACTTCGATGCGGAAACCGAGCTTTATATTTTGTTCCACGGCATGCGGGAAGTTCAATTGGATGGCCCGGTTGATCTCCTTACAAACGAATTTCTCCGGATACGAAAGCGCATTGAGGTACACTACATAGTTGTAGTACACATCGGCACCCGATTTGGATATCACGCCATCGTTCTCTACATTCGTGATACTCGAGTTAATACCGATACCGGCCAGCGTTACCTGATCGGCGCGTTTGTCGTAGCTGATGACAGACTCGAAATAGTCTTTGAACTTAGACGGAAACTCTACAAACTCCCAGCCTTCCTGACCGACCTTGGTGGTAGCGTATAGCTTGCCCTGGTTCTTACCCTCTCCGGATAACAGACCGGTGATCTTCTCGAGCTCATTAGCGATCAGATCGTCCACCATATTCTGGCTGAAGTTATACGGAAGGTTCTTATCCGGATCCACGAGCTTCACACCACGGTACTCACGTACCCATTTACTTTCCTGCGATCCGATATTCTGTGAACACATCGTCTTCAGGATATCGCTATGCGTAACGATCCACGCTTGCGGGATCTTCACATGCACATGCGCATTGAGGGCATTCTTCAGATAGCTATTCAGATATCGAGGCGTAAGGTTAGAAGCCTTCACCCACTCACGAAGACCGGCGAACCACTCATTATATGCGTACACCCATTTGCCAAATGACTTCGAGCTATTAAACGCGATCGCATTCGGGTACTTGAACGGATTGGCCGGATCCAGCCGGTTGTAGATCTCGAAATCGTAGCCGGTACAGCGTAACATCCAATCACCCACGGCCACGTACGCACAATCGCTCTGCTTTATGCGCTTATGGATGGGATTCTCTTCCATCGCCAGGCGTGCCTCATCGGCACCTACGTAGCTGAGTGCGAGAATAGATCCGCGCTGCATCGACGGTATGACGCGTCCTTTCGCGAAATGGTACTGCGTGACACAGGTACGTACGCGGTAGTAATCGGTGATCAGCTGGCGCAGATAATCCTCATAACTATCGACACCGTATTGCTCCCAGCTATCGAGCCAGTTCTGGATCTGCTCATCCTCTATAGGCACCCGGATCTTCTTACCATCTACGATCTGCTCCTGATAGAGATAGGGACCATGGCCGTACAGAAAATCCTCCTGTTTACGGAGAATACCCGGCAGCAGCTTATTCTCCCGGATCAGCGCATCCACTTCTTGCGGATAGAGGTTATGCAGATCACCCCAGATAGGGATATGATATCCACCGACGGTTACACACACGTTTTCGCCGGTATAAGGTCGATACAGACGGCGATATCCGTCTAATCGCTCCTGCTCATCGTCGCTCAGGCCGTCAATGGTGAACATAACTACATCGCCCTTCTTAGAGCGCGTATAGCCAAGACCGTCGCCGATGAACGTCGTTTCAGCACTCGAGGTGCTAACTGTCTTTTCTTTTTTCATAGGATATGTATTATTCTAGTGTTACTTCATACCAATCGTTTCCGAAGCGTACCTTTGTGATCAGACGCTTGCGGCACTGTTTAGCCTCTCCGGTACTCAGATCCGTAAAGTACAGAAATCGATCGGTCATATCAAACTTGCGACCGGTTGTCTTTTTATCACCTGCAGCGTCGATCGGCCGTGAACGGAGTGTACACCGCTCGATCTTCCTCAGACCGAAAGGTGCTTTCGATGCGTAGAACATCAGGCCGAACTCCTGATGCGCCTGGCGCGCTATCCGCATCCGCTGTATGGCCGTTGACATTTTCATTCCTTCACTACCTGCTGCATCAGTTCGTTTAACCGCTCCGAGTTCGCCAGATTACGCTCGATCGCCTCGCGTCTCTCCTTGGTCAGTTTATCCTTCTTAAGCTGGGAGCGATATCGCGTAATGTTATGCTCCAGGTTCGCCACCTGTTTCATAAAGGCTTTCGGATCTCTCGCCTTCAGCGCCCGCCATTCCGTAAGCTTCTTGCGATCGGCCATGAACTTCACCGCTATCGGATGCTTACAGGGGAATATGCCGGTATCCTGGAATACCTCCAGTTCATGATGCGCCATCCGGTTCCGATCATCGAGATCCGCGATCGCCAGCGCTTTCTCCGGATATTGGTCCACTTCAGCGCGTAAGGCACAGATCTTCTGCCAGGTGTTAACGCGCTCATCGTACAGAAGGATCGCCAGTTGGATATCTTCAGACTCATTATTAGTCCAATCGATCCGGGGGAACTCTTCAGCCTTCAGATTCTTTTTGGGTGCCGGTGCAGCGGGTGCTGCAGGCGTTGCGGTCGGCTTATTCTCGGGAGATGATCCCGTGATGATCGTGTGATCTGCAGCAGCTACTCTTGTGCCACTTTCGCGCCACTTCAGGATCTCCGTTTCATCCACCTTCAGCAGCATCTGATAGATCATACGTCTGCACAGACTCGGTTTATTCACTCGGTTAGCTCGAGCTAACTCAGAAAGCATCGGATGATGCGGGAAGAGTTGCGAGAACAATTCCCGATCGCGCTCGAAGTGCGATTCATCGGCCAGTCGATCCTTGATCGCTTGCCGTTCAGCTATCGTGTATTTATCCATAATCGGGTGCAAAGTTACTACAAATTTTCGACATATCAAAAGACAGTATTTTGAGCGCAAAAATGGTGTCTTTTGGTATTTCAAAAAAAAGTTGTACCTTTGCACAAAATTTCGAAGATATCGATGTGGACCAGTGAACAAATATGCAGTACCGTAGTACTTTGCCCGGCTAAATACGTAGCCGCTTGTACGGAGACGAACTTCCTTGCGTCGGATGACAGTAAGGTGATCACGCTCCGTGCTCGAGCACGCGCACAGTTCAACCGGTCCGAGAAGAATACGGACGGCGGCAAACTGCAGGAAGAGGATATCACGTTTACCTTCGAGGATAACAGCGTGACGGCCGCGCTCCGCAAATCGAAATTCAAATACTGGGTAGCGCGCGTATATACGATAGAAGGATACACGCGTATGATCGGTAGCATGCGATATCCGGCCGTTATGGAAATCGAGGGTACCGACACCAACGACACCCTGACATTAAAAACGAAACAAGAGGTATAATTATGAATAATCAGATCATCAATGAGCTTCGTACATCGCCGCTTGCGATGGTACAGGCAGGTACTGCAGAGATGGAAGCCGTCCTGCACGAGGCGCAACGTCCGGCCTCCGGTTATCCGGAGATCCAAGCCGTTCAACGCGCCCAGAACGACGGCAATATCTGCAACGTCTTCAACAATTCGGGATACTATGCCGACCGTATCGCCATCATCAGCATCACCGGTATGATGATGAAGTACGCGCACTTCAACTTCAGCATGGAAGATCTCGAGTGGATCGTTCCGGGAATGGATGATATCGCCGCGCTCCTGGAGTACGCGATGCAGAGTCCGGATATCGACGGTGCTATCCTGGTCTTCAACACGCCGGGTGGTACAACGCAATCGCTGATCCATATCGAAGAGGTGCTGAAGAAACGTACCAAGCCTGTAGTGGCCATCGTGGACGGCATGTGTGCCAGCGCCGGTATGTACACAGCTTCTTTGTGCGATCGTATCATCGCACTCAATAAGATGTGTAACGTCGGATCTATCGGCGTTATGGTACAGCTCGTTGATTATGGCCCATTCTACAAGAAACAGGGCATCAAGATCATCGAGATTTATCCACCGGAGAGTGCTGACAAAAACAAGTCCTATCGAGATGCTATCGACGGAAAGACACAGACCATGATCGACGAGGTACTGACCCCGCTGGCTGTTAACTTCCAGAACATAGTACGTGAGCACCGACCGGTGGACGAATCTGTCGATGGTGTATTATCCGGTAAGATGTTTTATGCTGAAGACGCCATCAAGGCCGGACTGGTTGACGAGATCGGTAATTTCGAGACGGCTGTAGCTGCTATCAACAGCATCAGTACGGAGCGAAAGGATATCGCCAACGCTATGGAGTAAATCCGTCACAAGTTACTATAGTACTAATCCTTTAACTTTTTTTTCGCAATGAAAATTTGGCAAAAAAATGTTGCGGCTATCCTCAAAGCAATGGGCATCAGCCGCGAAAAAGTAGCAGCCGGTAACATCTCCGCGGAAGAGTGGAAGCAAATCGAAGAGGCTTACAAGAACGAGCACGGCAAAACGCTGGCTGAAGACAAAGAAGCCGGCGAGGAAGCTGACCCCGACCCGGATCCGGAACCGGAGGCTCATCAGACCGAACTGAGCGATGAAGAGCGCGCAGCTATCGCTGATATGCTGGGTGTGGATCCTGCTCAGGTAGCTCAGGAGCCTGCAGCTGCTGCTCAGCAAGCCGCACAGGCTGCACAGGCTGCACGCCAACAGGCCGCGCAGATGGCACATCAGCCGGAACCCCAAAAACCGGCTGCAACCGCTACGATGAAGCGTGTAAACGTGTTCGGCGGTCCTCATACCGCTACTCACCTGTACGGAATCGAGCACGAGCTCTATTCCCGTGAGAAGTTCTACAACCAACTGACCGGCGCTTCCGTAGTGAACGAATCACCGCGCGGCGAAGAGGTTCAGATGGTTCAGCGTGACTTCCTGAAGATGGCAGGTCTCGTGTCCAAGCGTCTTACGCAACTGCGTGAGGCCGGCGCACTGGCAAGCCTGACCATGGCAAGCCTCCACGGTGAGGGTCAGATCAACATGGTACCGCCGACTTCCGAGCTCGGTGAGTATCTGGTACGTCGTACAGACGCGATCATCGCGTACTTCAAGGAGGTGCCTTCCGTCCGCGGTACGATTTTCCCGGTACACAGCAACGTACAGAACGCAGAGGTAGCCATCAGCGCTATCGTAGGCGAGCTGTCGCAAGGCTATCGTGAGGGTCGTATCTTCAAGGGTGGCATGCAGTTCACTCCGGACAAGTACAAGGTGGATGACCTGATGTTTAAGTTTAACTTTGTCGATCTCGTACGCCTGGAGAAGGAGTACATCGGCTGGTTGAACCGCAACGAGGGATCCGCTATCATCAAGTGGACCTTCATCGAGTGGGTACTGGTTCATTACGGTACGCAGCTCATCAAAGAGCAGAGCATCCGTAACGTGATCGGTGTACGCGTTCCCCAGCAGAACGTGAAAGCCAACCCGTCCAACCTGTCTGCAGACGGTGCATTGCGCGCCATCACACGCGCTATCCGTCAGTACCGCGTATTGCCGTTCGAGTCGATCGGTACGTACGATGCTGATACGATGCTTGATACCGTAGAGGCATTCGCTGACGAGGTAGTGAGGGCACACGGCGGCCTGGATGATCTGAAGATCTATCTGAACAAGCGCCACCAACGCTGGTACATCCGCGCTTACCGCGAGAAATACGGTAAGGATGCAGACTTCACCGGCGCTAACGCTCAGCTCGTGGATCTCGATCCGGCATCGCTCGTATGGGTACCGAACATGAAGGAGAATGACTTCATCATGTTTGCCATGGAGCCGGGTAACATCGAGCTCCTGGAGAACAAACCGGGTGAAATGCTCGCATTCGACTTCACTCCGGAGTTCGAGGGCGTAGCTGTCAAGAGCCGCTGGAAAGAAGGTTCTCACGCCACCAAGGCCGGCGCTCCGTTCAAATCGGAGGCCGATCTGAAGGCTGACAACTTCGAGCATCAGTTCCTCTTCGTTAACAACCCTGCAAGCGCTCTGACGATTGCGGCATCCGTGGATCTGAGCGGTAACACCCTCTTCACGATCAGCCAGGCAGCCGGCGAGAGCCCTGCAACGGCTATCACCACCGCTACCGGCGTAGCTACCGACCGTGTGATCACGTTCGTAGCAGGCGCAGCGGGTGTGACGCTGGAGAAATCCGGTGTATTCTCGAAGATCAGCGCGAACTTCGTAGCAGGCGCCAAGGGCGACTACATCGAGGTTTATCCGGAACTGGAGGATACCACCGTCACCATCGACGGCGAGAGTGTTACCGTAACACGTCCGACCGGCAAACTACTCGAGTTGGGCCGCAAGGTAACGGCGTAAGGTAATGGGCCAAGCGGAGCGGCACATTCTTGTTGTTGTTGCCCTCCGCCGCCCGATTTTGTTGAACATTAAAATCCACATACAACTATGGTAAAGAACATCAAACGTAAGGACGTTGACGCTAAGTCAAAATCCACCAAGTTCGCGTTCATCATCACCTTGATTGAAGCAGCTATCGTCGATTGGGCAGCTCTGGCTGCTCTCTGGAAAGCCATGACCGGTGCCAAACTCACGAGCCAGGTGCCTTATCTGGAGCTCACGTCTCCGGATACCGTTGAAGAGCACACGCTCGTGCTCGAGTGCAAACCCGGCACGATCGTACCGGTAGTGAATGCCGGTGAGGCTCCGACGGATGGAAATGGTGAGATCGCCGGTATCGTAGAGGGTATCGATGAGAACACCCTGCAGATGGCGTACGAGAACCAAGGTAAAGAGATGATCGCTATCGTCGAGCGCTGCTCCGATGGCACGAAGTTCCTCTTTGCTAATCCGTGTACCGGAGGTATGACCTTCCAGTACCAGAGCATCGGCGCACAGGATGGCAGTATCGCCGGTATCAACTTCACGCTGAAGGGGGAAGATTGTCCGAAGCCGATGGTGGTTTACGCACCGGCGGCAGCTGCTGCTCAGACGCAAACACCTCAGTAAGAAGAAAACCCTGCAACAGGGACTATTGCATAAGTGTGTTTTTTAGGGGAAGGGAGGATCATTCGGTCCTCTCTTCTTTTGTGTACATAACACGAAAATTGCCACTTTTAGCACAGAAAATGGCCGAAACAGGCATAAAATTGCAAAATATAGCACAATTCTTGCATTTTTTTGCCAAAAAATTTGCTCATGTCAAAAAAAAGCAGTACCTTTGCATCGTCTAAGTTAAAATAAAGTAAGGGCGACCGGATAAGGCGCCGCAAGTGAGCGGCATTTTTTATCTCCGGATATGCCAGAAATGTAGGATCGGATACCCCGTGAGTCGGCCGTAATAGCCACTCGAGCCTTTACTTTAGGACTTAGACAACGGGTAGTATCCGATTTTTGTTATTTAACGTCCAAAAACTAAAGTACTATGTGTGAAATTAAGAAAAACGTCACGCTGCAAGCCGTGAAAGATCAACTCAGAGTGATCACCAAGTTATTCGGTGAAGTAAAAGATGAAGAAGTACAGGCCACGCTGGTCATGGATGACGACTATCGGTCCATTACCGCGATCTGTGGAGGCAAAGTATTATGTATTAACCTTATGAACTGAAGGGAGGCGAGTATGTTAAGAGATTTCTTTGCCCCGGAAGAGAATGAAGAGAGCCGACCGATCGTGGACCAATGCCGCCGCTTAAATGAAGCGCTTATCCAATGCTCTTCTGCACTTGCGATCGTACCGAAGAACTACCGATTCGATTTAGCAGATGCGATATCGACGATGGCCGATACGTATGTGATGCTGAATGGCCTGCACAACGAATACATGAAGGAGTACACGCTGACGCACGGCCCGGCAACACCTGCTGAAGATAAGCCGTAAAGTCTAGGATTAACAGGTTAAAACCCCGGCAGAGGTTCGATCTGCCACAGTTAAGGTTTAATGGTAATTTTAGATGCACTTCGTTGGGAAACGAGGTGCATTTTTCGTCTCAAAATAGTGTCTTTTGATATGTCGAAAAAATGTAGTACCTTTGCACATAATTTCGAAGTATTATGGGAAAACTAACAGACGACCAATTACGGTTTATCATCGACATCGAGGCCACAGGTGCCCAAGGTCAGATCAACACGCTGAATGCAGAGATCGGTAAACTCGAGAAGCAAAACGCTTCTCTGTCCTCTTCGTTATCCAAGGTCAATAACGAGTTGACCAAACAGGAGAAGAAACTGGCAAAGATGGAAGCGGCCGGTAAGACGAACACCGCCGCGTACCGGCAGCTGTCACAAGCCGTCGAGACCAACCGCCAGAAACAGGCACAGTTATCCACGCAGCTGAAGCAAACGCAGAACGCGCTCGATAAGGACCGCGAGAAAGTGGCGCAGTTCACATCCTCGCTGAAGCTTAATCAGATGACGATGCAGCAGCTGAGGGAGCGCGCATCGCAGTTACGCAAGCAGTTAGACGTGACCAGCAAGGCTGCATCTCCGGAGACGTTCAAACGTCTATCGAATGAACTGGCTAAGACCGAGGCTCAGATGGGTAAACTCGGAAAGAGGACCAGCCTGGTAGGCGATATCTTCAAAGGCGCTTTCGGCGCCAATATGGCATCTCGGGGAATCGAGGCACTTCTCAATGCCGTCCGCAACGGCATAAATACCATTACCTCCTTCGAAGCCGCCAACGCCTCGCTGGCATCCGTATTAGGAACCACCCAAGACGGCGTGCAGCGTCTGACGGCCGATGCCAAGCGATTAGGTGAGATCACCGAATACAGCGCGTCGCAGGTAACGATGATGCAGACAGAGCTGGCCAAGTTAGGCTTCAACGAGACAGAGATCCTGCAATCCACACAATCGATCCTGCAATTTGCCACTGCTACCGGCTCGGATATACCCGCAGCGGCACAGTTAGCCGGCGCAGCTCTCCGGGCATTCGGCTTAGACGCATCCGAGATGACGCGTGTAGTGAGTGCGATGGGTGTAGCTACTACCAAATCGGCATTGGACTTCAGTTACCTGCAGAACTCGATGAGTACGATCGCGCCGGTAGCTAATGCTTTCGGCTTCACCATCGAAGACACCACCGCGCTCCTTGGTACGCTGGCAAACAGCGGATTCGATGCCTCTTCTGCAGCAACGGCCACGCGTAACATTCTGCTTAATCTCGCAGACAGCTCCGGAAAGCTTGCACAGGCACTTGGTAAACCGATCAAGAGTCTCGATGACCTTGCACCGGCACTCCAGGAACTCAAAGACCAGGGCATATCGCTGGCAGAAGCGCTCGATCTGACCGATAAGCGATCCGTAGCTGCTTTTGAGACCTTCCTGAATGGCGCAGATGCCATCACCACCCTGCGTGACAGCATCAGAGGCGTAGGTGACGACCTGGAAGCTATGCAGCAGACGAAACTCGATACCGTAGAAGGTAGTTTCAAACTGATGCAATCGGCATGGGAAGGTCTGATGCTTCAGTTCTACAACAGCAAAGGAGTCTTCAAGGACATCGTGGATCTGACTACCAAAATCATAGGTGGCATGCGCAATGCCGTGAAATGGGTACAGGACAATGCCAAGGCTGTCAAGATCATTACCGGCGTATTAGCCACCTATCTCGTTACCGGCAAAGCAATCACATTATGGCGTAAAGCGGATATGGCTGCAATGATCGCAGAGATGACGACCAAGATAGCCAATATCGGTGTGACCAAACTGGCAGAACAAGCTAACGAGAGCCTTAAACGCAGCCTTATGACTTCACCTTGGGGATTGATAGCGATGGCGATCACGGCTGTCATCGCCGGTCTGGTGCTCTTCGTTAAGCATGCCATGGAAGCCTCCGACGCGCAAAGCGTACTGAATGAAACCCAGGAGCGCGCACAGGATTTGGCAAAAGGTCAGATAGCAGATGCGAACGCAGAGAAAGCAGCGCTGAATAATCTCGTAAAGTCAATCATGGCCACCAACGACAACGAAAGACTCCGCGCTGACCTGATCAATCAGCTGGAAAGCCAGTACCCGGAGTTCCTTGCGCACCTGGACAAAGAGAAAGTAACCAACGAGCAGCTGCATGCAGCCTTACTCAATGCCAACGATGCCTACAACGACCGGATCCGCTTACTCAAAGCCGAAGCACTGGCAGAAGCGTATAAGGAGAGCATTGTGGAGATGAACAAAAAGCTCATCGAACAGGAGATAGCTCTAGCCAATACCGACAGCGAGCGAAAACAAGAGAAACTGCGTAAAGAGATCACCGAAACGCAGAAGGCGATCGATAAATTAAGCAGCTCCTATAACGATGCCATGAGCAGCCTGGAGACAGCCAGGATGGAAGAAGATATGAATAATTCGCTCGAAGGGCTGAAGAGAAAATTGGCGGGTTGGGAGCGCGCTGCGCAACAAGTTAGGGATAATATCAAATCCAATACCCATTGGAGTGAAGAAGAAATTGCATATCAGCAGAACCTACTTACCGGATATGAACAGAGGGCATCGGATTTGCGCCTCCGGATAGCCGCTAAAGAGGCAGAGGCAAACAAGGAGCAAGCAAAAGCAAATCAAGAAGCCGCGCAGAGACAATCCGAGGCGAACGAAGAGACGTACAAGAAACAGCTGAAGGCACTCCAGGAGTCTTATGCAGCCAGGAAGGCGGAGATTATCCGACAGGAGGCCGAAATGCAGATTACCGCCGAGCAGAGCAAGCAAAAGCAGCTGGAGTTAGCATTCGAGCAAGCCAAGGAAGAACTGGCATTTGCTACTAAGCACGGAAAGGCTACTGCAGATCTGCAGATAAAAGTGCTGAATGCACAGATGGCGCTTAATAAGAATAGCTACACCACCATGCAGAAGGATCTGCAGACATGGCTCGATAACAGCTTACGCGCCGACAAACAGGCGCTGCTTAATCGCGAGATGACGCAGGAGGAATACGATGCCCATACGCGCGAACTTCAGACCCAGCATCTGGATAAGCTGAAGGCGCTCATGGAGCAGTATGGCATGGATACCGCCGATATCGACAAAAAGATCGCCGATAACCAGATCAAGAACCAGGAAGAGGCGAACAAGGCCATCCAAAAGGCAGCCAAGAAAGCGCGTACCGAGGCGCTGAAGGCAGCGGAATTAGCCGAGCAGCAGGAACTGGAAACACTCGAGCGGCGCTACAACTTAGGTCTGATATCCGAAACGCAGTACCATCAGCAGCGCAATAAGATCACCGAGACGTATGCACTCGCACGCGTAGCCGCCGAAAAGATCTATGCGGAAGCCGTGAAGGATCTCGATGCCGAAGTAGTGGAAGAGGCGAACAAGGCCGTGACCGAAGCGACGCGATCACTCAATCAGGCCCTGCAGGATCGTTTATCAGAGGCGCGTGAGTTCACCAGCGAGTTACGCGATATCCTCACCGAGACGGCCGAAGCATGTGGCGACACATTGGGTGGCCAGCTCTTAGGCAGTTTCGCAAATGCGATGGATGCTATCCAACAGTTCCAGGCGCAGAGTGAAGCCGGATTCGCCAATGTAGGTCAAGCCATCCAAGCGCACGTTCAGATGATCGGCAGCGTAATGTCGCAGGCTCTTCAGGCAGCATCTCAGCTTACGTCTCAGATCTTCGAGATGGAAGCCAACCAACTCGAGGCAGCAAAACAGAAAGAGTTGGCTGCAGTAGGTGACAATGCCGAAGAAAAAGAGCGTATCGAGCAGGAATACGCACAGAAAGAGTTGGATCTGAAAAAGAAACAGGCTGATGCCGATGCGGCCATTCAATCAGCGTCCTTATGGGTGAACACGGCAATGGGTATCGCGACGGCATGGTCAACCTCCATGCAGTTAGGACCTATCGCCGGTCCGATCATGGCAGCTATCCTGACGGCAGCCTTATTGGCAACCGCCGGAATCCAACAGGCGAACATCATCGCACAGCGTGACGCGATCAAGAACCAGACACTCGAGTCTTCCGGAGGATCATCTGCAGGCATCAATAACAGCACTGCATCCGTATCGACCACCTCTATCCGGGACGAATACAAACCCGGCGGCCAAGGCTATAGTGACGGAGGCTACACCGGCGATGGTGGCGTACATGAACCGGCAGGTGTCGTACATAAAGGCGAGTACGTCGTAAGCCAGGCAGAGCTGAAGAACCCGGCCGTAGTTTCCATGGTACGCTCTATCGAGGGTGTACGTCAGAGCCGCAAGCATAGCCGCACCGGTGTACATGGATTCGCCGATGGAGGCTACACGTCTGAAGTGCCATCTACAGGCGAACTGACAGAGACACTGGCAGAACTGAGAGATGAGATCCAGCTGCTCAGAACGGAAAAGATCCACGCCGAAATTAACTACCAAGAGTTCAAAGAGATCAAGAGCAAAATGGAAAAACTCGAGAAGAAAGGTAAGATATGAAAATCATCATCAAATCGAACAACGTACAATTAGATTTGCCGCTTGATATAGAACTCAATATCGAGACCACGAGTCCGATATTCTCACAGGCCAGTTCTATGTCACTTCCGATAAGCATACCTCTTACGGATAAGAATAGACGTGCGCTCGATTATCCGGATGTGCTCAATCTGTACGATGCCAGAACGAGTGCTATTCGTGCGATCGAGAGCATAGAGGTAGTTGTTAAGCACGGCAGTTGGCAACAGTTGGCGACCATGGAGATCTCCAGCTGTACAGAGACGACGGCCGAAGCTACATTGTACTTCAACGAGTCCAATGTCTGGAGTAAGATCGAAGAGAAGACCTTACCGCAAGTCATGGCCGGTCTGCACTATGGGAATATACCACCCACCGCTTCAGATATTCCGACTTACCGGCAAAACCTGTTTCTTGCACTGCAGGCCGATTTTGCCGCGTATCCTACATTCTACGATAAGCGCGAAGACGATCACTACCAGGGCGAGATCGAATATCAGGAATGGGAATACGAACTCGAGCAGCGTGCAGCATGGTTCCAGGCACGTGATTTTGTCATGGCACCTATTTACACAGAAGACGGCTGGCTTAATGAGATATGGACTCCCAGTTCACTGAAGGCAAGAACCGATAGCAACTATATCACCGCATTCTTGCGCCTCGATTACATTCTACACAAGATCTTCGAGAACGCCGGGTACTCGCTTACGATTGATTTCGACAGTTATCCGGACGATGGTGAGTATAGCAGCCATTTCGAAAAGCAGTGGCACTCCATTATTGTGCTCAATAATACGATGGATGCGCTCTATCCGGGATGCCTGTATTACAGCGCGCTGGTTCCGGAGATCAGCTGCAAGGATTTCCTGTTGGCCGTACAGGCGCAATTCGGGTGCTCATTCTTCTATCAACCGGATGGCACCTATAAAATGAAGTTCAATCAGTCCATGCTCGAGGTGGCCACCGGTAGCCGGATATCGCAATTCAGTGACCTGCAGATAGCGTTTAACAGCGCGCCGGAATACAAGCCTGCAGATAACATCGAAAAATCAGAAAAGGCAAGTATGGTCTATTTGCAACTTCCGGGCACGCAGTATGATAGCGATTACTCTTCCGGACACCTCGGATGGGATAACTATCCAACGATTCACACCATCTCATTGGAAGGCGTATGCCAGCGTACTACCACAACAGTCATAGACGGCGAAGATTCGACCAAAGATAAGAAATGCCCGCTGGTATTCGTAACGATGGACTTTGCCATCATCTATCACGATTACCACGATCAGAGTGAGAACGTGCACACCTATACGGAGTCATACCCTGCCATTCGGAAGCCTTACGTCGAGATCTTAGATGAACAGGTCGATCCGCAAGATATCTCGAGAGAATTGAGAGCGTGGTATTTTTATGACTTAGACGGCATATACCAATTACTCAATAAGGCGTACAATGCCGCCATCGAGAGTTGTGACAAAGTGACTATCACCCGGATGATGAGTATTAACGAAATCGCGTCATTCGACTTCACGCAGCCGATGATCGTTAAGAACCGCCTATGCTGGCCGTCGAAGATGCAGTACAAACTTCAGAAAGTCGATAAGCAGCAGGTGACGATCGAATTGGTAGCGCCTCGCAAGTCGTAAAAATAGTGTCTTTTGATATGTGATAAAAAAGTTGTACCTTTGCACAAAATTTAAGAGCGATGACAATATCTATCAATCATAAACCGGCAGATCCATCCTTTGTAGCTGATGGGATCATGTACCAGATCATACTCACGCCTGAAACAGGCGACGTACCGGAGCATAAACAGATACCTATTATCTTTTACATTCAGGAAGGGCCCAACGATCCGGAGTACATAACGCTGTTATGCTTTCCTTCTGTCGATAGCCAAGGCAGAGATGTTTTCGATATCGAGATAACCGATATCTTATCCGCGCTTACCTCGAGATACAAGGTCAATGCCAGCAGAGATATCGTATCCGGATACGCAGCCGTTAAAGTATGGCAAGTAGGCAGCACATCCGTTACCGACTCGTGGGTGCTCGTTCTTCCGGGTACATCCGGAGGCATACAAATATCCGGAACCATTCCGAAAGGTATCCATCCGTTCTTATTGGCTCGAGGCGAAGAGGAAGGCGCACTGCACTTCTATCGCTCCGAATTGGTAGCGATGGAATATATCTTTGCGATCATTCCGGATGCTTACCACACTTACGAGATAGCAACAGACGATGCCACAATAGACATCAACAGTATAACACGAGTCAAACTCGGGAACCATCCTATATTTGGCGTATATTTAAACGCTACGGGCAATGGTAGTATCGCCACACGAGCCAATGCGCTATTTATCAGCTTTAGCGATTACGAGGATGAGAAGTGCATAAATACGATAGCTATCATGGACGATCCGGATACAGATGAAGTACACCTGATCCGGTGGACGAACTCCATGGGATCACCTGAAGCGTTATTGCTTACCGGTGAGCTGCAGGATATATCTGAAGTGGAAAAGCCGGAACTGTACATCAGTAATCAGACCGTCCGGAACACGGAGCGCAAAATGCAACGCAGCACGGTTACTACCAAGTACAGCCTGCACACCGGATATCTCACACCGGCGCGTATCATCGCACTGAAGGATATGATCACGAGTGAAGAGGTAGAGATGCAGATCGACGGCCAATGGGTACCGGTTAGCGTTACTGCAGACACTAAGCATGCCGCTCATCAGCGCGAACCGGAGACCTTCGAACTCACGATCGAAGTGCTCGAGCAAACGCGATATCATAAGCCGAACCGCACGGTACGACCTCTCCCGGCCACCCGCGCCGGTCTGCTCCAGGATAACAGCGGAAACATCATTTTGGACAACAACTCAAACACCATACAAGAAAATGGCTAAGTACGATTCACAATATCCGGTGCAGATCTCTCCGGAGATGGGAGATAAGATCCTTATCGCTGCAGCACAGGATGGTCAGATCATGGCGTTACCTTTCGGTAAGGTCATGGAGTATATTCAGAAATACCTGAACGAGATCGATGATGAGCTGTCGATTACCTCGTTACACGCGGTTCAGAACAGGGTTATCACGAAAGCAATCAATGATATCCTGGCACAACTGCAGCCGGTCGATGACAAAGAGATCATCAGCGTGCTCACTTATTCAGACGTAGCTCCGGAAGATCCATCGGCCGGTGACATGTACATCGACTCTGAAGACAACCTGCTGAAGGAGTATCAGGATGGCGCATGGACCGAGGCTAAAGCAAAGGAGAATGTCATCTATATCACCGATGACACCACCCACTTCTATATCTACAAAGATGATGCTTTTGTGGATATGACCGGCGAACCGATCGACAATACGATCTATATTAACAACCTCGAGGAGTTAGACGAATACACCGACGAAGGCATCTATCGCGTATGCCTCACCACGATATCGGCTGTTACTCGCAGTTATAAGTGGTACACCTTCACCGTAGAGCGCACGGTTAGCACTAGATTGCACCGCGTTACGCACACGCAGACGCTATCCAACCGTTCCGGATACCAATCCAGGTACAAACACAATACCGGCCCCTGGAGTGAGTGGGAAGAGTTTATCTTTGCATCGAAAGCAGATCTGCAGGAAGTTTACGACCTTGCGTGCGCAGGTCTTTAATCTATAAAATATGGAAAGAGTTTATACCAACTATTACGCGTCCGGGCATCAGGTAACGCTGAATGAAGTACCGGCGACGTTCTCGGCTATTACCGTCGAGAACGTACGTGTGATTATCAATGAATCACAGAAAATTGTATTAGCCAGCTCGATGAAGAAAGCCAACATCAGCAGCGTAGTGTATAACGGATCCGGAAAAACGGTCACTATCACGCTCGATAGCAGCACAGCGTCGATCAACAACGCCGACAAATTGACGATCAAGATCGACATGGGCGACGATATCCGGTACACCGCCGGTAGCTGCATCATCGAAGACTTCACCGACTTAGGCTTACCGGCACAGAAAGATAGCGGATACAGCGCTATCGAAGATGACGGTGATTTTATCGTAGAAGATGATCTCGGTCCGGGAGCAGAACACGCCGAAGAATACAAAGTAGGCGATATCATCAAGCCGACCGTCCACGACGACACTGCAGGCACCCTGGTAGTAGCCAAGACCGTATCATCGACGGCTACGGATCTGAAGTACAATGATGAGTTCCACACGATATCCGGAATAACATCGCATATCGAGTGGCAGGCTAATCATTACTATCGCGTTACCGGCATCCATGACGTGTACGATGAGTTCGGTACAGAAGTGGTTATGCAGATCTTCACCTACGAAGAACTAGAACCGGCCACCGTCACCGAGCTTATGAAACAGGCAGCCGCCAAGATCGCTGCCAGCGCCGGGAACCTGGTAATGGCCACTGAAGCAGAATACGCGGCCTTCAAATCACACATGCAGACCCAAATCGCAAATATATTAACCCCTATAGCAGAGGCAGAATAATATGAAAAGCAAAAAGATCTTAGCTTGGGAATTATTTTTAAGAGGTGATTTCCAAACGGCAAATGAATTAGCGAGAGCTAACGGCAATCCGGAATATCGTCCGGTATGGACTTGCACAGGGCAAGGAACATTTAAAAACCCCTATTCAGTAATATGAATGACGCTTACAACGCAGAACATGCCATGACGATAGGTATGACTGAAGATCTGGTCCTCATGGCTGTTAATTCAGTCAAAGAGTGGACCACAAATAATGTCGATAAGACAGAGCTTGTACAGAATATCAAGGCTCAATTAGACATTGCAAACCGCGTATCTATTGGTACAACAGCCGCAGAGAAATGCCAGTACCTTATTAACAGTATCACCTCTATTACAAACGCATTGCGCTCAGCAGGTGCCGTCATTGGAGACGACACGCCGCTGGCTCAATTTGCGACCCTTGTTACTCAGATCAGCGCCACAGGTTACGAAGTGTGCATACTTGGTAAATCCGGAACACACTACTCAGCTGCAGAATGGCAGACCTATATCGAGCAACACGGAAGCGAACCTGAAGATGGAGTAGTTATCGCCGTTCTCACCCCATTCGAATCATTCGTGATTGGTCTTCCGGACGTGCAAGGATCCGTAGGATATAATTACCCATCTCTTCAGTGGGGAAATACAACCGATAACGTAACCGGATTATATTCGCAACAGGTCGGATCTTACATCAATGCGCTTATGAACTCACTCGAGTTCCATGCACTCGAGAACACAAGGCGTATGTTATTGTGGTATGACCCGGAAGTATTACCTCACTGTAATTACGATCCGAACGATCCGGATAAGGAATACGGTGAATATGGTTGCGTACGCTTTGCTACCAAGGCCGAGATGGTGGCTTCCGGTCAGCACCTCATGTACGATCAGCAGGTGTACATCGTTACCAACGACGAGTCGGACAGCACCACCGAGCAATGTTATTACTGGAGCGGAACAGAATACGTTAAGAGATTCGCAGTTCCTCGAGTAGCGAACAATATCACCGGATCACCGGCGGCTAAGAGAGCGTGGAACTATAAGGCATGGAGCGGAGACACACGCCAGTACGCTCTTCCAACCACAAACCACCTTCTGATGATGTATGTATATCTGACGGCCATCAATACGTGTCTGAGTGTTATCAATCTCAGCCCTCTGCCGACGGGCTACACGTGGGCGTGCCAGCAGAACTCTGCCAACCGCGCATGGTGTGTGACAATTCCGTCAGCGAATGTTGGCAACAACGGCAAGAACGGCACTTACGCTGTTGTACCGGTTGCAGCATTATAAATTAGGTGAAACCTCCAGCCGTGCGGACGCACGGCAACTAGTAAGACATTCACTCCAATGCGGAATAGTAGCAGAAAAGCCATAGAGAGACCCATCATCAAGAAATGCACGCTCTTATATGAGATGATTCTTGATGGCAAGAAGAAAGCACCTCGAGATATACAGCACTCCATTCTTAATTCTACAATCGAGACGGCACATAGGCTGTATATCCAGGCCTTTCGGCAAGCCAGAGGCAAAGATTATCTAAAGCGCGCCATCGAGACGCTTGAAGAGATCCAAGCGGATATCTATCTGGTGATGCTAATGCATGGATGGAGCAAAGAATTTTGCGCAAAGTTAGACGTTATGTGTGATGATATCGAGCAATGCTTGTATGCATCCGCTAACGCTAACGCGCAAGAGGGCCAGAATCGTTAAGTCTAAGGATGAAGACGAGCGCGCTCACTCATTATAATGGTGTCGCCACTTGCGATGAAGACGAAAGTCCGCAAGTTAAATCATCAGAGCGACATAGCAATCACAGCACTCTGCCGACGGGCAACACGTGGACGTGCCAGCAGAACAATGCCAACAACGCATGGTATGTGACAATTCCGTCAGCGAATGTTAACAACAACAACAAGAACAACACTTACGCTGTTGTACCGGTTGCAGAATTAGAACGAGTAGCGATTCAGCTACTAACCGCAGAGGAGGAATGTTTTACGCACAAAAGCCATAGGATGAATGCGACCAGATATCACTTTCATCTATCGCGAATATACGATCTTGCATATAGACTGATATCCAAAACGTACAAACCGGATCCGAGCGTATGCTTTGCGCTTACATATCCGAAGCTCCGAGAGGTATTTGCAGCGATGTACGTAGATAGGATCATTCACCATCTTATCGCACCATTCATACTGCAGGTCACAGAGAGCCTACACACAAGTAATGGAAATATCAGTCACGGAAACCGACCGAGATTATCAGCACAGACGGCCGCCGAACAGCTCCAGAGATGGATGCGTGAAATGCCGGATGGAATGGTGATCACGATGGATATCCAGGGATTCTTTATGAATCTCGCAAGACAAATGTCCTTTGATATATTTGTACAGTTTTGCAATCGCTTTCGACCGGAAGGCTATTCTGATGACGAAGTAGAGCAGATGCTTCAGCTACTACATGCGCTCATTACAAACGACCCGGCCGATGGATGCTATATACACAGCCCGCTTGCACTATTAAACAAGGTCCCGAAGAATAAGACGTTACGCAACAATTCCGGAAAGGGATTACCCATAGGTAACTTTTATTCACAACTCATAGCTAATATGGTATCGGCTATCTGGGGAATGATACTATCATACATACCTGGAGTGCGCATAGTGCAGTTTGTCGATGACATGGCCGTAGTAGTACGAGACTCGAGCATAGTGAATGCTATCCGGATCGCTTCAGCATGGATCCTATCCGGAATACAGCTTACGTTACACCCGACAAAGTTCTACTGCCAGCCGGTAAGACATGGAGCGTACTTTTGTGGTAAATATGTATTTGCAGACCGGATCTACACAGCGAATCGCACGATCAGAGCGTGCAAAGGTAAGATCCATCGAGCAATCGAGCTGGGAGCATCCGTAGAATCGGCGCAGCGGCTGTTATGCTCGATAAATAGCTACACCGGCATGATGTGCCACACTGCATCGTTTAATCAGCAGAAACAACTCGCATACATGGTTCTTAATAGCGAATTCTGCAAATACCTGTACTTTGTTGAAAAGAAGAACCATCTGGTATGCCAGTTATTTCCTGAATACCGACCTGCAGCGATCTGCAGAAGTAAGATCGATGATCTTGATAAACAATATAAACAATTTAAATATGAATACCGTAGTAAATCAAAACGTAGTTCTAAGCAACTCACCTCGCAAGGTGGTGCTGAGTAATGGCTTATTGTATCGTTTCGGATTTGAGCCGATCACCGGATCCGGAATGAGCAAAGTAGGAGAAGTGGTATATCCAACCGTACCACCAGTGGAGAACCTGCAGGCGGTTCAGCGTGAGTACTGTCGCGTGCATAACATTGATGAGCCGTTCAACCCGGCTGATTATGGTTTCGATGAATGATGGAGTGATATATCAGGCGCCCGGACTGAAGATCTACTCTAAGAACGGATGCCTGATAGCAGATTTTAACAAATACACAGAATCAAATGATAGCGAAATTACTGACGGCCATAGGGCATAAGTTATTGTACCTCCTGCAGTCGATCTGGGGAAAGATCCTGCTGGCATGTACATGGATCGTAGAGTTTGTGTGTGGATACGAACTGGCAATCTGGTCCGTAGTAGTAGCTATCACACTGGATCTTATCTGGGGCGTATGGGCTTCCATCGTGCGAGGGAAGTTCGCCAAGTCAGAATTATTGCGTGAGACGATCACGAAGATGACAGCGTACATGAGCGGTTTGCTAATGTTTATCCTGGCAGAAAAGAACCTCCCCGGAGATAGCTTCTTTATCGTAAGCATCATCGCTACTGTTATGGTATGTACAGAGCTGCTTTCGATGAGCGCAAACATACTGATCGTGAATCCGAAGATCGTATTTTTCAAGCTACTCAGACCGGCACTGAAGGGAGAGATCGCAAACAAGCTACACGTCCCTGAAGACAAAGTGGATGAGATCCTGGATAACAGAGACACAAAACAGTAATTCAATATGAAAAAGCCGATCACTTACATCATCATCAATGCATTATCGATAGCGATAGTGCTTATATATGCAGCCTGCATATCCGGATGCGCAAGCACCAAATCTATGGATAAGATGGAAGCGTCCGAGAATAACACGACGCAGACATCCGGAGAGACTTCTCAGACGTCGCAAACCAGCAATACAGAAGTGGATCAGCATACCACAACCGAGACGGAGAGTGGCACTGAGATACAATTTGGTGCAGGCGGTGGAACCTACAATGACAAAACAGGAGAAGCTACCAATGTGACCAATGTAAAAACGAATAATAAGACTCGAGAGCAGGAAGATATCATCTTCAAGCAGAATACTACAATAGAGACGCTTCAGGCCAGGTGCGATTCTCTATCGTCACAAGTTAGCACATACCAGCGAGAACTATCCGAAGAGAAAGAGAGACCGAAGCGTACGGAGTATGACCGGTTCTGCAGTCGATGGTTCTGGATATCTGCAATTATCTTACTAATCAAGATTGCTGCATGGGTAATGGAGAAATTCCCGGCTACAGCGCCATACGTACTGCTTGCAAGAAAATTTGTACCTATCCTATAAGCCATGGATATCATCAGTAGCGAAGATAAGTACGGTTTTAACCTATTCTGTCATGTGCAGTATGGATTTTGCCGGCTAACTATACCAAGAGTGTGCCAAGGCGTAATTTTTCTATCAACACTTAATGTGGATATCGCTCATCGGCGCCAAGGAATCGCAAGTCGCTTACTATCTGAAGTCGAAACGGCCGCAAAGATGAGAGGCTTTCAGGTAATCTCTCTCCAGGTAGAAAGCAATTCGTGGATGAAAGAATGGTATGAGCGCATCGGATACATTCAAGTAGCAGAAGGGTACGAGGATGGAATGATTATTATGAGCCGATTTCTATAACATGGGCAATCCAGAGCCTTGGAAACTAAATCTGGCAGTGTAAACATCAAATCAATTTTATTATGAAGCGATTTCTTATTTTGACCGGCTTGTGCATGCTGATGACGTGCATGGCCAGCGCTGCACCTCATTCTGATGGGGAGCAACCTCCCGGAGTAGTAATTTGTGCTCTTCTGAGTGCAGATGCTCCATCGATCGTAGTAGCTGACATTGAGTATGCCTTTGCGGCTTACGAGATACCGGCACAAGCGCAAGAGACGTACACTAACTACCAGGCTATGCTGGTAGAGGTGCTGCAGTCTAAGTTTAGACTAGAGATCCCGGTGTTTCGATTATGCCGGAATAGATCTCATGCATACACCAGCTACATCATGAATGGGAAAATGGCGCGCAATAATTTGCCTCCCAATAGATGGGCGAGATGTGCACTGGAACAAAGCATCCTGTAGGATGCAACGGAAGTACCTCAGTTGGTTAGAGTGGGCGGATGGCTGCCTAGGTCGCGGGTTCGAGTCCCGCCTTCCGTGCAAACTTATAAGTTAACAACAAAACACAAGCAAAGATGTACACATTACTTATCGACAATGGCCATGGATGCAATACTCCGGGCAAAAGATCGCCGTTATTAGAAGATGGCCGATCGAGACTTTTTGAGTGGGAGTTCACGCGCAGAGTAGCACAGCGCATTGCAGAACTTGCACCGCATTACGATATTAAGCCGGTGATACTGGTTCCTGAAGATGACGATGTGCCATTGAGCACACGCGCAACGCGCGCGAATAACTATATAAGGAGTAATCCGGGGGAGAAATGTGTGCTGATATCCATCCATGGTAACGCAGCCGGTAATGGCAGCTCATGGATGAGTGCTCGAGGTTGGGAGGCATGGACCACTGTAGGCAAAACCAACAGCGACAAACTGGCTGAGTGTCTGTACAACGCTGCACGTAAGTTTTTCCCTTCAGATACGAAGTTCCGTACAGATAAGGGCGATGGCGATCAGGATAAGGAGAATAGCTTCACCGTGATCTATAAAGCATCGTGCCCGGCCGTCCTCACAGAGAACTTCTTTTATGACAATCTGGAAGACTGCAGATACATGCTTTCGTATATTGGTATCGACGCGATCGCACGCGCACACCTGGCAGGAACCGTATATTACTTCACCATGTAATTCTATCGAGTATGACACAATACACCATCGCAGAACGCCAAGCCATCAAAGACCGGTTGGCCGATGAGAAATACTTTGCACAGGATCTTGCGCTATTTGTGCAGCTATTTCCGCATCATGTACTGATCGGAGAGTGTAAGCGAGTTAATGATATAAACCGCCTATCGCTATGCAAACGCATGATCTATCACATGCTTACTCGAGTAACTGAAGAGCAGATCCTGTCTAATCGGAAGCACGATCGGGTAAAAGAGATATCTAAGCAGATCCCTCCGGGATCCGTACGCGATATCGGAGGCAAGATCAAGGAGAGAGTATCCGGATGGAAGCAAAAATTACAAAAGCTACTATCAGGTGGTAAATAGTCCATAATTTACACCAAAAATATGCATATATCAAAAATTTTTTGTGCCTTTGCAGTGGATTTAAAAAAAACAAGAATTATGAAAGCAATAATTTTAGCACTCGCATCGACTACAAGAATCAACCATGAACGCTATGAGCGTAATGCAGACATCCTTGGTCATTTTATCGCAGCAATTAAAAATACGGACTCATTTGCGGCAAAAATCGCGGAGTCTGTCGACAAGACATTCGGTGGTTATACTGTTGCTAAAATTAGCGAAAAGCAAGCATACTGCCTCGCTCGCGCTGCAGAGGAAAATAATATCCAGTTAATGGAAGATGAGCCGCAAAAAGCAATAGCAGAAATGACGGAAGATGAGGCTTATGAGGCAGGAAAGGATGTTTACTTTGCATGGTGTGAACTTCAAAAAGACTAATCTATAAATATTACAAATTATGAAAAAATTGTATGTTATTTTAGACAAAAAAATCTCCACAGGAGAGGTTTCAGTTCGGTTTCAGTCCTACGATTTTGGATTAGCGGTAGATGTTGCCGGAAGAACTATCGAGGGGCATATATTCAAGATGGTAGAATTTTAAGATTATGGCAGCAGGAAGACCGAAGAACGAAGGACAGCCGCGCAAGTACGTTGTGGCTGATGACGTGCATGAGTGGATTTTAAGCCACGGAGGAGGCAGGTACGTTACAGAACTCATTCGCGCGATAAAAGCGCAGTATTCATTGGATAGTGGCCAGTGATTTTGCATCTGCAAAGCTAACCTGCATCTCACGCACCCGCTCGATCATCTCCACGTCGATATGATCAGCGTAGATAGATGTGGTACTCAGATCGTGATGGCCGGCCGCATGCATAACGGTAAGCTCATCGACGCCGGCATGTAACATATCGACGATTCCGGAGTCACGGAGACTATAGATAACATACTCTTCCGGAAGCTCCAGCTCTTTACGCATATCCATCCATCGCAGCTGTACACTTTTAGCCCCGATAGGCTTAGTTCCGGGCCGGAACCCGGTACTGAAGAGATGACTGTTTACGGTGTGTGGGTATGCGTTCAGATATTCCCGGATACGTTCTACCAGTTCGTCGCTGAGCGGCGCATGGCGCATCTTCCAGCATTTCGCCTGCTCTTCAGGTATCTCTATATAGTGCTCGTCGAGATGGATCTGATTCACTAAGCATCGCCGGATCTCCATCGGCCGCATCAGAGAGAAGTACACAAGCTCGATGAAGATCAGGAATGCCGGATCTCGATCGCGCAAATAGTTGAAGATGATAGTGCGCTGCTCGAGCGATATCACCTGGCGCTTCTTTATCTCCTTCTTGCGGGTCTTAATGAGCTTGAAAGGATCCTCTTTACAGTAACAATGGCCGATGGCCCATTCAAAGAAGAGGCGCAGCTGCTTTAGATAGTTATTGTACGTCCTGTTAGACACACCGCGCACCTCTCGAGCATACTGCAGGAACTCGAGCGCATGCACCCGGTTGAAGTCAATGATCTGACAGCCGTACAGGTTACTCTTCACCCATTCCTTCAGAATACTGCAGGTGCTGCTATAGGATACGTACGTAGCGTGACGCACCTCTTCCTTCCGGTCCTTCAGATATAGATCAACTACATCGGCCAGCTGCATATAGAACCTGGCATTATGAGTCTCGCCGATGGGAGACCATCCACCGGCCAACTTCACATTGATCTGATTAGCGATACCTTCAGCAAAGCGTATGAAATCAGCCTTACGCTTATAGTTCTGCCGGTACTTATTCAGTTTGACGCGATGGCGCATGTACTGCTTAGTACCTGGATTAAAGACGGCATACACTACATGCACACCGGCCGCCTTATCTTCATTTACAAACGCAGGCTTATACATCGGCTGTGGTAAGCCGGTGCTTTCATTCAGATGCCATACTGGAGATGGATTCTTTTCAGGATCCGATAACTGTGAACTACCTTTTGAATTTTGTACACGCATTTTTTTTAATGGTAATTTTCTTTGGCGATCGCCTGAAGATAACTACCATTAAGTAAATGCTTATTTTTTTGTGCTCGATTCGTGCCCGGTTTTTTGCCTTCGTTTGGCGTTTGCCCTGCATTTATCAGCCTTGCGGAGAGTGAGGGATTCGAACCCCCGAGACACGGAATGCGATATCGAGGGGATGAATAGATCTGCACTCAGAGCGTAAGCAGCTGCCTTATAAGCAGTTATCTTCAGGATGTAAAATGATCATTTTGGGCATATAGGCTGGTAAAATGCCCGATTTATGCCCGATTTTATACAGGTTAGTTATATATGTACATACGCGCGCGCATACTAGTGTATGTGCGCAGGCACGCGCCGTCTCATGCGCATAATACACACGAGACTAATACACACATGTGCGTAATAAAGTAAGGTACCCACGGACCGGTTCTACTTCTTAGATCCACTGATAGCCTCCTTCAGCAGCTGCATGCATTCGGCGATCTGCAGATCCTTAGCGCGTAGCTGCTCCATGTATGCCAGGCGCTGCTCACCCATTTCCTTGATGAGCGCGCTGAGATCTCCGGATAGGACTTGTGCCGTTGATCCGGGACCGGTAGCCGTTGCATTGCCACTACCTTCAACAATTACTCCTGCCATAGCTGCAGCATCTCTAATTCGTTTGAGCATTTGCTTCGTTATAGGTTTGGATCCTTTAATGAGTGAGGATAGATATCCAGGATGTAATTGGATCATATCCGCAAACTCTTTTTGGTTTTCCACAAGCCCTTGCGATCGAGCAGCATTTAGCAAGCTCACTAATTCTCGTTGTTCAGCAGTTTTTTCATTCATAGCTCTTCAGTTTTGGTGTTAAAAATGGGTTATTTTGCTAAAAATAGCATATTATTTACATTTTTTTCGAATTTTATTTGCATATGTGAAAATAATTCACTACCTTTGCACCGATTTTTCGAAAAGTAAAAAATAAATGCACAAAAGTTACAAAAATTTTGCGCAAAGTTACAAATTTTTTTCGAAAAGTAAAAATTATTTGAAAGAAAAGTGTAATAAATTTGAAAATTTATGAATAATCAGGAAGAAAAGCAGGATAATACGAGGAAACTGCCTGCCATCGAATTTTTAAGAACATCCGGTGCAATTGGATTATTCATTCCTCCTCCCCCGCGCGGTTACGTTGAGGTGTTGGCTCGTGAGTTTAATGTTTCAAAGCCTACCGTATCATCAGCGCTAAGCGGTCAATCTATGACGCGCCAGGCGATCATTATCAGGAAACGATATATGGAGAAATATATAGATCCTTATCTGAAATGACTTACGGATATATACGAGTTAGCTCAGACAAGCAGACGGTAGAGAACCAGCGCTTCGAGATAATCAAGTTCTGCGAGCGAAATAACATGACCATCGATGGATGGATCGAAGAAACCATCTCCGGAACTAAGAATTATGATAAGCGCAAACTCGGACCGCTGCTTAAGAAGGTAAAGAAGGATGACTTGATTATCTGCTCGGAGATATCGCGTCTCGGTCGTAGCCTGTTCATGATTATGGAGATCCTGTCTATCTGTATGAAGAAGGAGTGCAAGGTCTGGACAATAAAGGATAACTACCGTCTCGGCGACGATATCCAAGCAAAGGTACTGGCTTTCGCTTTCGGTCTCTCGGCTGAGATAGAGCGTAACCTGATATCGATGCGAACAAAGGAAGCGTTAGCGCGTCTGAAGGCTGAAGGCAAGAAGTTAGGTCGTCCGCGTGGAATGGCTGACGAGGAAAGCCTTCTATGCTTTCCTTATAAGGAAAAGATATGGATATGGCACGACCAGGGAATGAGTTTCGCTAAGATTGCAAAGAAGCTGAATCTTAAAAGGAGTACCGTCAGACATTATTATAGGAAATACATCGCGGAGGAGGAATGATCTTTAACATTAAACAATAATTTGGATAACCGATAGGAAGGGCAATGAGGTCCGTGACGGATAGTTGCCCACAAATGGCGGATTAGCTCAGATGGTAAGAGCGCCGGGGTGTTAACCCGGAGGTCGGGGGTTCAAAGCCTTCATCCGTCGCAAGATTGATCTTTGAATTAAAATAGATATCTTATAACAGGTAGGCAGCCTATTAAGATGGCTGAAACGAATAAGCGCCCTTGCATGGAGTCCTGTATCGCGTTCGCTCCATGGACGGAGAGTCCCTAAGTATCGCACTCCGTTGGTGACGAAAGCCCTGCACCCGCCTGTTTATCCGGACGAAAGGTATAAGACGATAAGGTACACAACGCAAACGTGATGATGAAGGCGCCACGTCAATGCACCCGATCGCCATAGAGGTTGGACTCCTCTATCGTCCACCATTAGGAATTTAATTGATGGACGAACAAATTATGACGGATGCGGAGAAAAAGCTTGGGAATTTAATAGCAAAGATAGACCAATCGCAGAATTTTATTGACAATTTTGATTCGTTTCTCAACTTTGGGCTTTCACTATTCATAGCCAACCAAAGTGAAGAAATGCGAAAAGCGTTCATTGAAAATGCACAAAACCCATATTACCAAGATGCCATGAAGGCATTTGGTGAAGCGTCGGTAGATTATCATGACTGCTTTGGAGAGGTATTTATGGATCGTATATCACATGGTGAGCATGGCCAGTTCTTTACACCTCAGCATATCGCAGAGCTTATGGCGGAAGTGATACAGCCAGAGGGAGACGGCATCTGGGATATGGCATGCGGAAGTGGTAGATTATTACTCGGAGGCCTAAAGAAGGCACGAGAAAAAGGAAATGAGCCGTGGATGTATGCCGGAGATCTTGATAATAGGTGCTGCAGGATGACATTACTAAATCTCTGTATAAACGGAGCAAGGGGTGAAGTTCGCAATACCAACGCCATGACCGGTGAATGTTCTGGAGTGTGGCATATAGACAGGTTGCTTATTGGGGGTATTTGGGTTTCTTGGGTCTGGCATTATGATAAGAATACAGACATGGATACCCTAAATGCTAACCGACAAAAGCAGATAGAGGAACTAGCATACAAAGGCGTATTTTTTGATCATGAACAGCCTAAAAAGTGATCTTTAGATGGAAGAGCAGACTAACATAGAAGAAGTAGATCTGAGTGAATACCGATTCGACGGCAACTGGGATTGGTATCGTGAGATGAGTGAGAAGTACGGAGAGGAACCCGCACTGAAGATGTGTACTTATCTCGAGGCGATGGCCAACCGTCTGAAGGTTGGCGGGTATATAGACATTCCGAAACTGGTAACGAATCCGGAGAAGCTTGGATTAGCAGTTAAGATCGCATGTGTAGTGTGCATCAGCGCGACACGCTTGGATAGAGGTCCGTTCTATGAGATGAATAAGACCTACACCAGGTTAATCAGAATAGCTTAATCTAATATCTATATGGATAAGATAGTATTTACCATCCAAAAAGGCCTTCCTATTACAGAGGAAGACTGCAGAGTAGATGCATCAGAACTGCATATACATATCTGCTTTGATAGAGTGCGAGGTTTAGCGAATGACATATGCGACTACCTCAATAATTTCGCCGGTCTGAATGGCGGCGCTGTCGGTTGGGAGACAGACGAGAAAACAGATCGGTGCATCGTGGATATCGCTATGGCCGAAGGTGAGACCGACGAGCGTAGAGCGATTGATATGGTGAGCAATGGGATGTATATGTTCATTCTAACAAGGAAGATCAATTCAAAAGTTGACAGCATCTATCCGGAGACATGTTAGTACTGAATATATATGTCAAGCCGTATTTGGCTGAGTATGCCAGGCGCAGATATCCGAGTCCGATAAAGGATGTGGCCCGGTTCCCTGCAGCATCACTGGTGAATCACGCGATAGCCAACAGCCTGGTCGAGACACCTGCCAATCCGGGAGAGAATAAAGGCAACCTGCTTGTGATGGTGAACGAAAAGATCTGCAACCTGAAGGATCTCGAGCGGAATAACTATCTGAATTACGATGGTGAGAATAATGTGGGTGAGAAGCTGCTATTAGATTTCGATATCGTACTGCACGGTTATTTGGATCACCAGCGATATCATCAGGGTATCGATTATAAGGTTAGCGTGAATAAGTTTATAGAAAGGTACCATCTGACCGGTCTGGTGACACCGGATGCGCTACTGAAGAAACATGTACGCTGGAAAAAGAAGCTAGCGAAATATCGCCAAGAATGCGTACAGCTGAAGATGAATTTTGATAAATAACAATATATCCCATGGCAAAAACATTTACATACAAGCGAAAGTCGGTATCAGAGGGTGATCATCAGGGCGTAAAACCGTGTTGCGGTAATTGCGATCTGATGGATCTGTATGTTACTACTCAAGAGGCACAGACATTTGCTGAAGGAGGTGCCAGCGCTGCATTCAAGAATGAGCAAGGAGAGGTTATCGGAACCGATGCCGACCGCAAAAAAACATTCTGTACGCGAACCGGCGCAAGCGTACATCCGGATGGCTACTGTCGTGAGCATGTTTGGACCAAAGATGCATGGGTAAAACCTGATGAGGAAACGACATTATGCTAAGTGAAGATCTAATCGAGAAAGTCAAGTCTGCTAATCCTATCGAGGATGTAGTGGCCGAATATCAAAGCCTTAGTAAGAGAGGTGCCAATCTATGGGGTATCTGTCCCTTCCATGCCGACCGGCATCCGTCGATGAGCGTTAGTCCATCGCGCGGTATATTCAAGTGTTTCGTATGTGGTGAAGGTGGAAACGCCTTCAAGTATGTGCAGCAAGTCGAAGGTGTTACTTTCGTCGAGGCCGTGCGTATGTTAGCTGCTAAGAAGAATATCGAGATCCCAGAGGATATGGAAGAGAGTCCGGAGGAAAAGCAACGCCGGTTAGAGCGTGAGAGATTGATCCGGGATAACGAGCGGCGCCAAAAAGAGTACGAGATCGCCGGTGAATCTGATCCGAACTTCAGCGAGTACCTGGAGAAACGCGGTATCTCGAGAGAGGCTGCCAAGGCATTCGGTCTGGGATGGTGTAGCGCCGGTGAGTTCCAGAACCGTATCACCTATCCGTTCTATAGTCAGAGCGGCGTAGTAGTAGGATGGACGGCACGTACACTGGATCCGAACGAGCGCGCTAAGTATAAGAATAGCTCAGAGAGCGCACTATTCAAGAAGGATAGCTTGTTATTCGGTTTGCGCCAGGCATCGAAAGATATCCAACACGAGAAATGTGTATATATCGTAGAGGGCCAGAATGACGTGATCCGGATGTGGATGTGCGGATTCCGGAATACGGTAGCCGGTAGTGGTACCGCTTTCGGAGAGAAACAGGTACAGCTGCTTAGGCGTTACTGTGAAGAGGCGATCCTAATGTACGATGGCGATGATGCCGGTAGAAACGCCACGCTGAAGAGTATGAAACTGCTACTGAAGGCAGGTTTTACGGTGAGAGTGGTAAATATGCCGCAAGGAGAGGATCCGGATAGCTGGTTGCTGCAGCTGGAGCAAAAGAAAGCTGAAGACACGTCGCTGGCCGTGATTATCCAAAACCGCACAAAGCAGTGGCCGGAATACATAAGCGGAATCTATCCGATGAACGATGATCCTGCAGCTACAGTCAAGAACGTCGAGCAGATAGCCAAGATGATCGCCTGTGTGCCGAATGATGTCTATCGGAAGAAACTGATCATCAATTTAGCATACAGCTATCAGGTGGAAGTCGGAGACGTACGCGGTATCGTGAATAAGAACCGAGTAGTCGAAGACGATTGGAAGGGCGGTCTGTATGGCACCGATGACGCGGAAGATCTCCGGAAGTTACATGGTAATAACCTGGCACTCACCTTCAGCAAAGATTACTTCTTTAAGCACGTCGATGAGGCACCTACTATCTTATGGGTAGGAGGTACGAATAAGAATGCCGTTCAGCAGCTGCGTGCATGGGAGTCGATCACGATTCTGAAGGATGAACTGACCGGCGACAGTGACAATAAGCAGGAACCGATGGCGCTGCAGGTAGTTAAGTCTATCCATGGTGACGGTTTGCGCGTACGTGTCCTGATCCGGGAGAGTAATAGCGATAACGAAGAGACCGAGCGGTTTGCCGGTTTCGCCGAGTGGTATATCTCGAGATATAAAGACATACTCGAGGACACCAACACGCCGAGCGATGAGCGTACAGATATCATCCGTCAATGCATGCGCGTGATAGCAGACAGTGACGCTACGATCCGGGAGGTGAATAGCGCCGAGTTCCGGAAGTCCTTATGTTTACCTGCAGCCAGCTATAACAAACTGCTTAATGATATCCTTGGTAACAAGAAAGATCGCCGTGAAGCGGAGCGGAGGCGTACGAATCTGAGCGATAAGATCGCTACGATCAATAACCTGTACGATGTCCCGGAGTACGTTACTGAAAACGATATCTGGAATAAGCAATATCAGCAGTATGGCTTTTTTCCGCTGCTAAGCCAACCAAAAGAGGGAGAGGATCCACACCCGGTAGCCTATGTATTCAAGAATGAGAAAGGCGGTGGCCATACGGTAGTGAGTGATTTCTATATGGAGGCACTGCTATTTGTGGACCCGGCCACTGATCACAGTAAGCGCGTGATCCGATTGAACCACATGTACGGTGGCCGTCAGTTTGTGGAGTGGCCGTCCGATGCATTCGTTAGCCTGCAGGATATGAAGAAAAGGCTGTTTGGATCCGGAGCATATAACTTCAACGGTACCCCGCAACAGTGGGATAAGATCCGCCAGGTTCTCAGCTATAATTTCACCGATTGCTATGAAGCACGTGTATTCGGATGGCAGCCGGAAGGATTTATGATGCTACCGAATGCCGTCTATTATCCGGATTCCGATGGCACATGGAAACTGGAGTACACCGATAACCTGGGTGTAGCCGAAGTGAATAATATGCGATTCTACAGCCCTGCATCCTCGAGTATCCGGTTAGGTGGCCGTCAGGAGGATAATCCGTATGAGCAGGATGAATACGCATTCTATCTCGAGCCGCAAGATAAGGACCGGATGGAGTTCACCGATTGGGCAAAGTTAATGGATCAGGTATTTCAGGTGAACGAAAACGGCAAATGGGCAGTGATCTTTGCAATCGCCTGTAGTTTCCGCGATCTGATCTATAGCATCGTTGGTAGTTTCACGGCATTGTGTTTCGCCGGTCCATCCGGATCCGGTAAGACAGAGCTAGCATATGGTATCCGGGGATTATGGATGCGACGTAAGGCAGCTGTGTTTAACTTAAACAGCGGATCTGATGCAGCCTTCTTTATCGTGCTCGAGCACTTCCGGAACATGCCGGTGATCATGGAAGAGTATAACGATAACGGTATATCGCAGATCAAGTTCCAGGGCCTGAAGAGTGCCGTATATGATGATAAAGGTCGTACCAAGGTAAAAGATATCGCTAACAAGAGCCTCGATACCAGTAAGACGAACGCTGCACCTATCCTGTTAGGTCAGGATACACCGCAACAGGATGACGGTTCATTGAGTAACCGTGTGATCATCTGTGAGGTGCCCAAGAAAGAAGGTGGATTCGATAAGATCGAGACAGAGCTATTCGAAAAGCTGAAGAGACAGGCTGAGTTAGGTATGGGTAATATCCTATGCGATATCATTCGGCAACGCCCGATCTTTGAGCGTCATTTCAAGCGCTATTTCAATGAAGAGGTAGCACGTATGAAAGAAGATGCATGGGAATCGACCACTAATAAGGACGGCCTGGAGCGCGTTATCCGGTCCATAGCTATTTTATCGGCTACTAGTCGTCTCGTAGGAGAGCAATGCGATATCCGTCTGCCATGGGAGCATAAGCACTTCTACGAGATGGCTACTTCGAAGGTTATCACTCAAATGGAGAATATGTCCACTACCAGTAAGCTCGGTAATTTCTTCTACAGCCTCAATACGCAGCTGAGTATCGGTACTGTCATCGCCGGTCGAGAGTTCAAGATCAACGAGTGTACGTCCAATGTACTGACATATACCAGTAACAAGAAAGAGAAAACCGCTGAAGTGGGTGTAGGGTGCAAGATCCTGTACATACCGCTGGAGGCAGCCTATCGAGCATACGCGAAAGATGTAACCGGTAAGGATGCGCTGAGTAAGCAGACGCTAACTAACTACTTCCGGAGTCATAGCGCGTATATCGGTTCTATCGACGGCACCCGGTTCACATGGGAGGCGCTGGATGTCGATAAGAAGACGATGGTAAAGCACACCACCACTACCAGTGCATATATGTTTAAGTATGATATCCTTTGCGAGCAGCTGAATGGCATCGACTTCGAGCGCACCGTAAACGCCACTGAAGAGAAAACCGAACCGGCAGCATCTGCAGCACCGGCAGAACAAACAAAGAGCAAAGAACCGGAGATCGAAGGTATAGATCCGAACGATGATCCGTTTAAATAAACACACAATAACTAACCCTAAAAAACAACACACTTATGGAAAAGACTGAAGAACAAAAATTCGTTGAGACCGTCGATGATATGACGCTCCGAATCGCATGCCATCTCGACACACTCCTGACTGACGAGGAATGTGATTACCATATCGAGGTGACGAAAGAAAACCTGACAGAGTTTTTTACAGCTCTAAGCAATGCCATCGGCCACAAGCTAATTAGAACATCCGGAATGGCAGAAACTCTTCTCGAGGCGCAGCACGTGTATAATTCGCTGCTAGTTCAGTACATGTTTAGTAAAAACGCAAATCAGAGAAAGGAGAAGTGATTATGGCAGCAAAAGATTATATATTTGTAACAGGATGGCGAGATGCCTACCTGGCAAAAAAGAAAAAGTCAAATTCTCCGATGATGAGCACCGATCGCAGAGTCATCGAGGATAATGAGATTATCGGACTTTTTGAGTTCTATCTCCGGAAGTTTCACAGCGAGACCGGGAAAGATTCTGTTACTATCACAAATTCGGATGGCAAGAAGTTATTTGAGGCTACTTTATTGGATAAGACGGAGGAATGAGTATGGCAGCAACGATCGAAGAGGTACAGGAGCAAATGCTGAGCATGGCACGCTCCACCAACGCTGCAAAGGTTTCCATCGGTTTGGAACATACAGAAGGCGGCTATATGGAGCTAACGTATTACACCAAAAAACCACGCAACAAATGACTATCGAAGAAAGGATGTAAGCAATGACTGTACCATATAGTATAAACAAAGTGCTCTATTTTATTGAGTTCACCGGCACGCAGCAAGGAACCAAGATCGAGAAAGCGATAAAGGATATGTGCCAAACTCGCTTTCATCATATGATGTGTACTGGTCGTGGAATGTTTTCCATCTATGCGCAGATAGTCGAGTACGCTAGTTTGGTAAAGCAAAAAGAATGTCCGAGAGGAATAGTGCCGGGTATTAAGTTTAATCCGGGACATGGCACTATTAGCTTTGAGGCTAAGAATGCAACTGACAATTTCTGTCTGCTTAATTTTACCCGCATTACAGCATGTGAACTTGGCCCGGATGAAGAGAGCTTCTTAATCGACAAACAGGAGGAATGAGTATGTATAGATGGATTGTATTTTATGTTAAGGAGTCTAAAGATGAGGCATGGACCGTTGATCGGCAAATGGAAAATCTCGATATCTATTACGAACGTAAGGTTATTCAAGATCATAAGTTTGTAAGGATGGAATTGCGCAGAAAGGATAGTAGCCGGTTATTTGTATGGGAACACGAAAACGGAAAACTAACACACCATCCTTACGATGGAAGGAAAAACAGGAAATTAGAGCCTAAATCCGTCAGGCCTAAGATATTCATGGATATGGGTTTTAAGATATACGATGAACAATACATAGATTACCAGAAGGAGGAATAAGTATGGAAGCTAAATTCAAAAAGGGGGATACAGTAAGGATCCTCGAGAATAGATTAGATCAAAGAACTGTCAACAAAATAGGCGTGATCACAAAGGTCTATAAAGACGCGGAGACCGGAGAGCCGCTTTACCGCGTCAGGCTGGCTGATAAATGGTACGCGCTAAGAGGCGTCGCTGAAGAGCGGTGTTTAGAGAAAGTCGAAACATATTCAGGGCCTAAAAGTGTGCTTAATCTGGTACTCACTGGAAAGTGGTTTGATGAGATATCAGCCGGCCGCAAGAAAGAAGAGTATCGCGATATCACGCCATTCTGGAAAAGCCGCCTGGAGCAACCTTTCGACGGGGAAACGACGTTCAAGAAATTCGATGCTATCCGATTCCGTAGAGGTCGATATGGTAAGACTACTATGGTAGTAAAATGCAGATCTATTTACATCGGCTATGGCCGTCCTGAATGGGGAGCGCCTGAAGATAAAGAGGTGTATATCCTCGATCTGGGTGATATCATTAAAGGAGCAGTTTAGTATGGAAGAGAAGCAATATATCATTCAATTCGACACGGCCGATGGTAAGAAGGTTTATCATAGCCGTCTGAAGGGAGACTTTTATGGTACGGAAAATCGTGATCACGCTACTATCTTTAAGGGCAAGAAGTACGCTGAGCGCGAAGCTGATAAAATGCTCGAGCAGGATAACTATTTAGTATGTTACTCAATACAGGAGGTGTGATATGGATTTAGAAAAATTCAAAGATATCATAGAAATAAATGAGAGAAAGAAGGTTATTACTTATCGCCATGATTGCTTTGAAAGAATTAGAGTGATCATGTCAAATAACAACCTCAACATAGCACGTGGAGTAACAGAGATTAGTAATTTTCTTGGCAGTACAGATAAAAACTTCGCATTTATCTTCAGAGATTATTTATATCTGATGCTTCAGCAAGAAAATGATGACTTTATCGAGCAATCTAAGCAAATCGAAAAAGAGATAGAGGAGGCATAATATGATTTAGATATGGCTAAACAGCAGTCTATATTATTCCCTGACACGAGATATACGTTTGCGGATTTCTTTTGCGGATGCGGAGGTTTGTCCTTGGGATTTATCCAGGCCGGTCTGAAATGTGTTTCAGCAATGGATATCGCCCCGGAACCTATTGCGACTTATTGGTATAATCTATGCTACAAAACATGGAGTCATCTATGGGTGCATCCGGAGAACGAAAGAGCTATCAAATCACTCAAAAAGCACGCAAGCGGAGAGACGAGTAATCACTTATTCCCGAATGGAGTACCCGATAACTGGCTGGAAGTGAAGGAACCGATGCCGTGTCTTAATTTGTTCTGTTATTCGATTATGGATCTGGAGCCTGAGCAATGGATGGAATTATGCGGCGTACGCCCCGGAGATATCCGAATTTTTGCCGGCGGGCCGCCGTGCCAGGGATTCTCTACAGCTAACTCCAGCCGAAGCATTTATGATGAGCGGAACCAACTCCCGCTGCGGTACCTGTATTATGCTAAAGTGTGCAAACCTGATTACATTCTAATCGAGAATGTTCCGGGACTGGTAACGCTTGGTAAGAAAAAGGGTGACAAACATGGTCCGTTTGTCGATTGGATTGCGGAAGCTTTCGATGATGCAGGCTATAATATGGCATGGAATATCCACAATTGCGCTGATTATGGAGTACCCCAAAAACGGGAGAGAGTGCTTTTTATCGGAGCACGCAAAGGTCTATCAATTCCTCCCGAAGTAGAACGCAATTACGGAGAAGGCCCCGGAAAGATACCCTATCAAACAGTACTGGAGGCTATCGGCCATCTCCCTGCCATGAAAGCAGGGGATAAATGGGATAACGATCCGCATCCTTACGGATATGATCACAGAGAAGGTTACGTAATTTGTCCGAAGTGCCTGGAGTACAACAAGGAAGAGCGCGAAACTTGTATCCATTGTGGTTGCAGCCTTGCAAATCCAATTAGAGGGGGAGTACTAAAATTCCCCGGATTAGGATTATTATTGGATTGCCAAAAGCCTATTAACAATGACGAATTATACAAAATCCATATACCACCAGAGATGGTATATCCTGAAATGAAAAAGCGAAAATGAAGACTCAATTACAAAATACGCTCGAGATCTTAGAGGCTAAGCATCGCAGGAAGGAAAAATCACCGGAAGCGCTACCAGTATATTACGGATGGGCAAAGCTCAATAAGGTAGTGAAACGGGAGGCGCTGATGGTGATTTTCCTGAATGACCGGCCGGGCCCGCGTATAGGTAGAGACGGATACGACGGTGTAACGAAATGGATCGTACCGGTGTATAAGCGGATCCAGACAGCTGAAGAGATGGCCGATGCCAAAGAGTGTAACCGGATGTACAGCGCATACAGCCTGTTTATGGATGATAAGCAGTTTCATGGTAGCCTGCAGGCGATATTGGGCGCCAATAGCGAATCTGACCGCAACCATGTATCTGAAGATGAACGTCTGAAGATAGCCGAAGAACTTAGGAAGGCATATATGGACGGCCATCCTCATTACAAAGATCACGGAATAATGCAAACGTCAATACATTTTGAATGATATGAATTTTTGGTTTGGAAAACGGATATCGCTCGTCGATAAGGTTATCGAGAAGGCGAAAGAGATGGGAGGTGGCATAGAACTGACATGCTGCACCTTCGAGATGCCGCAAGCCGCCGGTGTGAAATTGAACTGCGCAGTGGCCGATGGCATTCTGAGTCATGTAACGGTCTATATGGAAGGCGGCCACAGGCGCAAAAAGAACTGGGTGCAAGCAATGATCAAAATGGGATGGACTATTTATAACATTCCCATGCACGCGAAAGTTGCCATACTCGAGAAACCCGGACGAACTGAAGAAATATGTGTTTTTCTAAGTTCCAACAACTGGCAAGCCGGAGGTAATCATGAGTTCATAGAGCTAATCAATGATTTCGATTCGTGCATGACGATCAAGCTCCGGATGTGGGATGCCTTAAAGGATCTGAAGCCTGTAGATCCGGCATAAAATTCCTGTCTTTTGCCATGTGAAAAAAAAGTAGTACCTTTGCAATCGCAATAGAAAATATACAGCTATGACCAATCCATTCAACAGTGAGAATTTCCAAGAGGAAATGAAGCCGAAGCTTAGTATGGCATTCAAGGCACTCGAATATGAGAATATCGAGAGCTCTATCCAGAAGGCTTGCGTAGAGATGAGCGATAAGTTAGGTAGCGAGACCTACGAAGCTATTTGCGCCAAGCCGGAACCGACTCCGGATCCGGAACCAACTCCGGAAGAGGAATCTGAAGAGCAGGTAGAGGATCTGCAGGAACAAGAGACAGAGACCGCCAATGAGGAAGAGGCTACAGATTCCGGTGTGAAGACTGAAGCTCTCGATTACCTGCAGCGGGCTATTCTGCATTTCGCCCTGTATCACCATATTATCTATCTGATCGCCAATGTAAGCAATGACGGCGTGACAGTTACCAAGTCCGATGACAAAACCACCATCTATAAGTATCAGCAAGATCAGCTGGAGGAAAACCTGATCGCTGATGCCTGGTTCTGGTTAAACCGTCTGATCAAGCTGCTTAATGACAATCCGGAAGAGTTTCCGAGCTGGAAGGATAGTGAAGCTCATAAACAGATGGAGGATCTGCCTGTAAGTTTGTCTGATTTCGAGCGCTATACCGGTGTGAGTGATCCCACTTTCCTGTTATATGCCGGATGGATAGTACGTGAGGTTTACCGAGAGTGCATAATGAGCCGGACGAAGGAAGCTTCCCTGAGCGAAGTCCAGAAACAAGCAATATGCTATGACGTTATGGCCCGCGCATGCCGTCGTCTGGCCTTCCATGCGCTCCCCTCACCTATCCGGATAGATATTAACAATGAGATGGGTAAGAATCACGCCGCGCAGGCTGATACTACCATCCGCGAGAAGGTGGCCGGCGTATTTGCCGAGAAAGCAGCTGCATACTGGAAGGCTGTAGATGCAGAGCTGGAGAGGAAGAAGGAAGAGCAAACAGCTACGTATAAATCCACACGCCAGGTTAGCGAGCGTGATAAATTTGCCGTATCATGAAACGCATAAAGACCTCCGGAAAGGATCTACTCCTTCCTGAAGACTGGATGGAGTTACCCGAAAAGCAACGCCGCAAAGGATTCGAGCTGTTAGCCGCCGTAATGGCTGGCGCGATGGATCCGTTTGAATGGCAGATGAACATGCTGTTTGAGATCACCGGCTATAAGCCCTCGAGAGCTACACGCCGCGCGCTATCCGGATATAAGCAGCATGCCATCAGAGAAACCGTCATCGAGAACTTAATCCGATTGGCCGGATGTCTGGATTTCGCCTTCGATATCGAAGATAACCAGGTCAAGATAAACTATGAGATGCACGATTGCCCGTTTGAATTATTCGAAGGCGCAAGTGTGCAGCCTCATTTTATCCGGGACAGGCTCATCGAGACTAATCTGACCGCCGGTATCTATGCTGAAGCTACACAGATCCTGTCTATGATAAATGACACGGATAATAGCGACGATGACCGGTTATACTACATGACCAAACTGGCAAAAACACTATGGCACGTGGAGATGAACGCCCGCGTGTCCGAGCCCACTCCGGTTGAGCTATTGGCTGTGACGGTGTGGTTCACCGGAGTGGCTCTGTTTTTCCAAGAGCATGAAATATACAGTGTGCTATTCGATGCCGTCAATTCCGACAAAGCCAAGTCTGAAGACTATATCTCATTAGGTGTACAGGAGATTATCCTGGAGCTGGAGACGGCCGGTCATCGAGACGTGAGAAATATGGGATTGCTCGATTTCTTCGATGCACAAGTAAAACTGCTGAAGGACCGTATAGCAGACGCCAAGTCCGGAGGATCTTCTATTGCAGATATCGTGAAGAAAACCGGACTTTCTATCAATACTATTACCCGTTTATCGTAAATAATACAGATCTATGGATTTAGTAGAATTATATCGTTATTTTGCCAAGTTCGTACCGCTGGATGTGCTCAAAAAAAACTACATCAAATCCGGCAACGAAAAAGATGCCGCGCAGATCCAGGCAGAAGTAATGGCCGATAAGAGTGATCGCCGTATCGACTCGATAGGCGATTTCATCTTCATCGGTGATTCGGATTTCGTGCTACAGAAGCTACGTAACAGTAACAAACAGATCTTCATGGTCGATTCCGATAAGATCAATTACACACCCGGAGTGGATGACGGATCTCAGATGTCATTAGGTATCAGTGTGTGCGAGCACTACAACCGGTCCAATACGGATGTAGTAAGCGAGTTGGCCACGCAGAACCGATGTCTGGAGACGCTAAAGCAGATCTGCAGAGCTATATCGGCCGATGCCGAAAACGAGTGTTTACTCGGAATGCATCTGGAGGGAGATTTTGAGATACATTTTTTGGATGCCAAAGCCCTTAATGGTCTTATCGGCTATACGGCATTCTTTACCTTTATAGCAAGTGATTATGAACAAGCAACAACTAATTAACCAACAGACCATCGTAGCTGACGGTCTGAAGAGTGCCGGTGACAAGCACGGTATCATGGAGTATCTGTCAATGGTAGGTCAGGATCTACATCCTACTATCTTAGGCCAGGAACATCTGATAGCCGGTTGTATCAGCCGCACCGTTTTTAAGGTCGATTTTGATCAGGACGGATTTATCCATATCGCCGGCGACAGTCAGAGTATGATCATGAAGGGAGTTATCAGCCTTATGGCCGATGCCCTGAATGATTGTGATGCAGAGACGATCAAAGAGGTAGGAATCACCTGGGTAGATTCCGTAGGTTTAATGGATATGCTAACGCCGCAACGCCAGGGCGCGATTCGTCAGATGGCCGAGCGGATCTATCGCGCATGTGATCAATGGTTACAGAAGGAGTCGTAAAACATGAGTTTATCGTTCAGACGCTGCAGTGGGGCTTAGACAAATTGCGCCGTGCGCAGCTCGAGCAGCTGAATGCCAAGCGATCACCTATCGAGGATTCCGGATTTAACTGGGATGCCTTGGTAAGCGGAGTGGCCGGCCGTCAGGATGGTGTAATAGGCAGTAACGGCCGGTACCGGATAGTGCTGCCTATCGACAGGCGCCTACGTTTTGCCGATATGAAACGCCTGGGAGGTAAGAAAGGTGCCAACGCAGCGGTGTACAACCGTCCTACATGGGGAGTATTTTTCGGTAGAGATGACAGTGTACGCACACGCCTCCGGACGGGCATAAGCGAAGCTATACGCGAGTCCGTACTAACCAACTTGCGCCAGGCTATAGAACAAAAGCCATGACAGACGGCTTAAAGTCTGTCTGCAAATGCTTTTCATGGTATTAGATTTAAGGTTAAGTAATTAAGAAAACAGCTCGTCGTGAGACGGGCTGTTTCGTTTACTATAAGTTTACTATAAAGTTTACTTTATGCCGGTGAATCCTGCATAGCCTCCGGATAGATCATGGTGATCGGCCACATTGAGGTATTTTTTCGAGAACTCTCCCCATAGAAGGTACATAAATGCTGAAGCTATCTGAGTGGATCCGAAAGCCTGCTCTTCAAACGGCTTTTTCTCTGAGCTCTTATCCAACTCCACTTCACCGCCTGTACGCTTCAGAGGTGAGTTATAGATGGATGATATCAGGGCTTCACATTCATTTTCGTCTATCCGGATCTTAATCACCGGAATACCATGCACCTGGTAATCATCTTTTCCGGAGAATAGACGCGATAACAGATGCAGATGCTGTTTGTAATAGATAGTAGGCTGGCCGAGTGACATCAGATCCACATTCCATCCTCTTTGCTCGAGCTCCATACGCAAGGTTTGTGCATCGGTATCCGATTCGTCACCGAAAGTCGGTTTGTACTTTTTCCATTGCGGATCCCGCTGGTTGCCGGCACGGTCATAATGAAGGAAGATCTGTTTATTACGCATCGGCGCAAAGAAGTTCTGGAATAAGTACGCTAATTGTGGCTGTTGTTCGGGCCACCATGTGTAGATATCCTTCAGTATATGGAAGACAGTACGATCTTCGTTATACTGGCCGATGACCATAGAGGTGAACGGGCCTGGGTCATAGCCGATATACAACGGTGCATCGAGATTGCAGTTTTTCATATCCGCACAGGTGAAATTCGCCTCTTCTCCTATCGAGAGTAATTCTATACGCTCCAGTTTATAGGTATCTGATTCGATGTACTTCAGTCCGAAGTTACCGAAGAACATATCTTTGACGCGATTTTCACGCACGGCAAAGATAGAGGTATTCAGAGAAGCTTTATCCAAGGTGCCTTCCATCTGTTTCTGGATATAGTCTGTACCAAGGATCTTGATATTACTGAATGATGACGCCCGGAGATAATAGATCGTACCACGCCGTAACTGGGTAAGCATCGCTTCTATCCGTCTACAGTAATTCGTGAGCTTCCGGATAGCCGCCTCGTCATTACGCAGTTGTGCATTCTCCAGGAGATAGTACCGGTGATCGAGCTCGAGCGCGATAGCTTGAATCGTACGGATCTTTTCCGGATCCACTTTTTGTTCATACTTCAGAAACCAATCCTGGTCCGTTTCGATATTCGGAGTGGATGTCGTACCGGTAGTACCCATGAAGTAAGGTGAATCGTAGAAGCACGTCGATTTGGAACGCATCGCCGGCCGTACATTCTCATCCACTACACGCTGCTTGATATGCAGCATCTCATCCATGTATAAGTGAGCTATATTCTTACCGTTTGCCCGCTCCGGACGCTCGCAACTTACAAACTGGATCACGGTGCCATTCACAAATGATATCGTATTCTTCCAGTCGGTAATGAGTGTGCGGCATGGCTTGAAGTGTACCGGTGGCCGTTTACCTATACAGTAATACATATCCTCTTCATAGTGATCGGTAAAGAACTCCATGATACCGGGCACCAGGTTCTCGAATATAGATTTGTAGGTAGAAGCCAAAAACACCTGTACAGATCCGGGCATACTATTCTGTACACGATCTATACGAGGTCCGAGTATATGAGTAGTCTTACCGGATCCACGGCCTAACTCGAAATACATATCCTGAGTATCGGCCAATAGAGCCAGTGTCTGTACTGCAGAATAGTACTGCTCATCGAAGTGCTCTTTATTGATTACCCGTTTCTTCATAGTCGATATCCTCTATGCCGGCTTCCATCTCCAGCTCATTCAGTACACGCTCCTTATCCTTATTCGACAGGCCCGATTCCTCGATCAGCTGCTTACCACGCGCTAACAGTTCACGCATAC
>Ga0247610_10000574_pt1 | contig 50351 bp, 40 predicted proteins | sample 174DNAGHGhighgp2_FD_193483 | JGI IMG/M metagenome (GOLD analysis project Ga0247610, IMG submission 193483) | Sheep rumen microbial communities from Palmerston North, Manawatu-Wanganui, New Zealand - 1742 DNA GHGhigh gp2 | ecosystem: Host-associated > Mammals > Digestive system > Stomach > Rumen...
TATGCAAGACGTCGGCTCTCACCAACTTTTCCTATTTTAGTACCATCTGAACTTAAAATATTCCCATTTTTATCTGCGACACCTATCAAATTACCATCAAAGTCATATACGTTACCTTTTTCATCTATATAACCAATTACGTTACCATCTTTATCATATGCTAAACGTTGTTTTTTCCCGGCTTTTCCGATTTTTTCTCCATCAGAACTTAGTATATTACCATCTTTATCTACAACACCAATAATCTTGCCATCTTTATCAATAACCTGCCCATTTTCATCGATATAACCAATCACATTACCATTTTCATCAAGAGCTAACTGACGTACTTCACCAGCTTTACCGATAATATTTCCATTTTTATCAATAATGTTACCATTTTCATCTACTTTACCTATAACATTGCCATTAAAATCTATAACATTGCCATTTTCATCTACATAGCCAATGACATTGCCATCTTTATCTAACGCTAGACGACGGCTGGGACCAGCTGTTCCTATCTTTTTGCCATCTGTCTTAATAACATTACCATTTTTATCTACTACTCCGACAACGTTACCCTTTTCATCTATAACGCGGCCATTCTCATCTACCCAGCCAATCACATTACCATTTTCATCATAAGCCAATTGGCGCTCTTCACCAGCCTTACCGATGATATTACCATCTTTATCTATAATATTACCATTTTCATCTACTTTACCTATAACATTTCCTTTAAAATCACGTACGACACCATTTTCATCTATGTAGCCAATAACATTACCATTCTTATCATAAGCGAGACGTGGATTTTTTCCAGCTTTGCCGATTTTTTTACCATTTAGACCAATTATGTTTCCGTCTTTATCTACCTTACCTATAACTTTTCCGTTTTTATCAATCACGCGACCTTTTTCATCTATATAGCCAATGACATTACCATTTTTATCGTAGGCTAATTTATTAATACCGCTGACTTTACCAATGATTTTACCATTTTTATCTACAACATTACCGTCTTTATCTACTTTTCCGATAACTTTTCCATTAAAATCTACGACATTACCATTTTCATCTACATAGCCAATTACATTGCCATTTTTATCATAAGCTAAACGATGTTGTCCTTTTCCTGCTTTACCGATAACTTTTCCATCTAATCCAATTATATTTCCGTTTTTATCAACATGCCCTATAACTTTTCCGTTTTTATCAATTACACGACCTTTTTCATCTATATAACCAATGACATTGCCATTTTTATCATAGGCAAGTTTATAACCTGCTCCTACTTTACCTATTTTTGTACCGTTATTATCTAAATCAGAAAATTTTACCACTTTTCCATTATCATCTATATAGCCAATTGCCTTTCCATCAGCATCGTAGACAATTTTACGACTATCCCCATTCTTTCCTAATTTTTCATCAGATAATCTATATACGGTACCGTCTTCTCCAACATATCCGACAATATTTCCATCTTTATCTACTACGCTATTGTCCGGCATAACAACACCTAAAACATTACCATTTTCATCAACAACAATATTTCCAGATGAAGTTACCCTACCGACAATATTACCATTTTCATCAACAACTTCGCCATTTTCATTTAATCTACCAATAATTTTTGTCGGATCATTAATATCTACGACTGTACCATCCGGTAAAACACGTCCGATAATTTTACCATTCTTATCATATACAAATCCTGCTTCTACAGCTTTACCGATAACATTACCATCTTTATCTACAATAGTTCCATCCGGTAAGGCTTTTCCTATCACATTTCCTTGTAAATCAACAACTGTACCATCTGTTTTAACGTATCCTATAATATTACCATTGCTATCATAAGCTAAACGCATATTCTGGGCAACACCAATAATATTACCATCTGCATCGACAATTAAGCCGTCTTCATTTACTCTGCCTATAATGTTGCCATCATTATCATAAACATTTCCGGCTTCATCAATATATCCTATGATTTCACCATTTGGACCAATCGCTAATCTGTGCGCTCCAGGGTGCCCATTAGCACCTACAGAACAACTATTTCCACCTCTGCAACTGATACTATGCGTGTCTTCCGGATATATGGCTTTTCCACGAATACTCACTTCTTCTGATTTTGCATTCGCTTTACCTAATCTACTCTCGTACCATGTTATCTTAAAATTATTTTGAACATTTCCCGGTAAATGCGGCACCCATGATATTAATATATTACAGGTTTCGTCGCCTCTTAGTTCTCTATTTCTACATTTATCACGAAATTCAAAACCATCTTCCGTTTCTTCAACTAACTCAACACGCTCTATATGAATACTTTCCGAACCATCAGTACCGATTGTTAATACTGTTTGGTTTTGTGTATCGACACCCAAAATGAATTCATTCATATTAATTTGTGCAGGAATTATTGTTATGGCCTTTTTAGGACCTAATATACTTTCTCCTTCGGTTTGAATTGAAATGTCATCATTCTCGTCCGTTACTTCTGGAAGCATATTTTGACTTTGGTCTTCATTGAACTCAGGTACAGCTTCTTCCGGATCATAATTTTCATTATTATCCGATAAGATTAACAATCCAAATAAAAACAATATACCGAAAATAATAGCGATTATGAGAATTAATCGGCCTGTTTTCTTTTCGTATTCTTCAAAACGTGTACCTTCACTCATTGTATCCTGACCACATTACAAAAAATTCCATTACGCGCTAGCTGACTGCATACATTATCACCCTCTTTTATGGAATCGACAGGACCAACTCTTAAATGGAACAGATCTTTTCCTTGCCCGTCTGCTGGTGCGTCCACAGAGTAAAATGGCTGATATTTACCCAAAATAGCAGTGTAACGTTTGGAAATATCACTCCAGAGTTTTTCCAAATTATTAACGTTTTCATCCGTACCTAATACTATGAATATATCGCTTTCGTTTGTATTAGAAAGAGCCTTGCCGCTGCGAAACTCCTGCAGAAGAGCTTCTGTTTCCGGAGAAATTAATGTTTTCTGAGTTGATAAATCCTCTTTAGGTCTAATCAATATTGGATTAGAATTATTCTCAGAATTTCCCAATTGTGGTGTTTCAGATTTCTTTATTTCCTGAATTTGCCCAGGATCTTTTCTATCCGGTTGATATGTTACACCAACATTAACTTTTTGATTATTATAGTCTGGAGCAATGACCTCTGCTTGTCCTACTTGTACATCATATTGCCCAGTCACTTTTGGTGTTTCCACATTTTCCTGACTTACTTTTTCAGGAACATCCGGCACAGCAACAACTGTTTTGGCTTTAGGCAATGCATCTAAGCTTTGGGCATCATTAATTGATAATGATGATGATTTTTCTTGAGAAGATACTTGTCCTTGCGGTGTGTTTTCTCTATTGGACGGGACAGAAGTTCCCGAACCGCTAAAGGAATTCGGACTAAAGAAATCACCATTATTTCCTGATGGCATCTGTTTAGCGTTAGTATTTGTATTACTACCGCTACCGTACACGTCTTCATAACTAATAGGTTCATTCGTACCATTTCCATCAGGCTGTGATGCATAAGCTGTTTGCGGATCCCATTCATTTGTTTTGGCATAGACGGTATTTTCCAATCCGTCACTATCTGCTCTACGTAATTTTAAGCAAACCATACGCTTACCACTACGTAAAACCATATCTCCCATACCTTCCACAATAATCAGTCGATTATTCGGTCCGGCTGATCTAAAGCCAACTGGTGTTTCAGAGCGTTCTACAATTAATGTTACAATAGGCCTTTGAACAGCTGTTAACGCTTTTTCACCTAAATCAATATACGTAAAGATATTATCTCTCCATACCCTTTCAGGAGCTATTATAATATCATCCGGATTTGGAACATATACTTCTATATCAAATCTAAACTTTGTCGGATCAACCGGTATTTTTTCTATCCAGTCTTCTTTTTGCAAATTACGGGTGAAAGTTGCGTCTATACTGCTACCATCCTGAGCATAACTATTAGCATTGATATGCCCACCGGCCCCACCTGAAGAAATAACTGCGGAACCATTTGCATTATGTTTGGTCTTAACTACTTCAATATCAATAATCGCATTTGTAATTCTATCTGTATTTATTGTTTCACTTTGAACGTAAAATACATATTTATTGCCGGAGCGTCCAAATACAATCATATTCGTATCCACACCAACAAACTTAGAAGCTTCAGGATAAACCATCAAACTTGATGCACCTTGAATTTCCGCGTTAAAAGATTGTCCATCGCCTAAATATACATTTTCAATTACTTCCCAAGCCGGAAAATTGATTAATGTGTACATGCCTTCACGCAATCTTACCGGTAACACCAGCTCCGGTGTCCAATAATATTTACTATACCCCGGGCGGCTCTGCCCTTCTCCCATATGTTGGAGAGGATCTTTCCATGCACTCTGCATCATACCTAATGAACCACTACCTAAATAGTTCAAATTTGTCGCAGCGTAGTTCCCCTGTGCTTGATCTGCGTTTTGATCAAGATTATTTTTCGTAACCTGTGCTTTTACCGGCATTATGGAAAAAACTTCCAGTACTACAACCATCAATGCTATTTTTAACACATTCATCATTTTATTCTCCAAATTACCACAGTTACTTACGCTGAACCACTTTATAGTCTGTTACAGTGAAGCCTAAAGGATTTTTCAGACGTTCGCCAAATGTTACTTTCTTAGCTACATATTTAATACCCACATTTGCCACCCATACTGCATTTGTTGGTACAGTACGGTCTGGACTCATATCTGATATTCTAAATTCCACCTGCCACCAGCTTTGTCTTTGTTTACCAACATCAACCTCTGTTACCGAGAGTATCGTCACCTCACGAGAAATGCTGTGCTGACGTATTTTTTCCAACGCTTGGGTTGCAAATTCCTTAAATTGCTTATATATTGCCGGACTGGATTTTTCACACACCGTACCATTAACTCCCCACCTCTTTTCCATCTCTTCAATATCATTTGTAAAAGAGTTGCGTTCTAAGATGTATTCGCGAACAAATAATTCAGTTAAATATTTAAATTTGTAAATATTTTTAATTTGTTCAACATGATAAATTTGTTCACTTTTATCTGAAAAACTCAGTAAATACGGCTCTATACGGTATAACGGCATGACCGCCATAATAACATATGTCAGAATCAAATTACAACATAGGCTCACAGCAAAAATTACTGCAAAAGCACGCGCCGTCCACAAATATCTTTTCTCAGTTGCATTTTCGACAACGACATCAGCTCTTTTTTTTGCCGACGGAGCAACTTTTTGTCTCACTGTTGCTTTAGGACCGTTTCCCTCCAAAAGGATTTTTTTAGTATTTTCCGTTGAAATCTGTTCTGCCATATTGATTCCTTAATATTAGCTCAGAGCCTTAAACCAATCCGGTAAAGTTTTAGGCAACTCCACCTCTATACAAGCACACGGAGATAATTTCAGCTCATAAACATCTTTACCTATACCCACCGGATCCGGCTCATAATAACTACCAATAAAGTTACAGGCAGCTAAAATAAGAACTGTACACAATACAATTAATGCTTTATACATACTTTTACCCTTTTTAATATAACCCTTCTTTTATAATTAAATCTTTTATTTTTAAAAGTCTAATTAGAAAATCATTTGCGCGCACTTATCAACAGGCTAAAAATTTTATTAGCCTATTTTATCATGAAAATACTTAATAACATTTTAATTATTTTCTATTTCAGTTTGAGAATAACGATATACAACAAAGCCAAGAGGATTTATTAATCTCTTGTATGATGTACGCCGGCGGGGATCTGCACGACTACCGATTTGGGCTGTCCAATACTTTTCTGTAATTTCCGGCCCTACATTTTTGTTATTGCTATAATCATTTCTGGCACCATATGTATAATCATAAGTTTTAAATTCAACTTTCCACATACGGCTTTTTTCACCACCTGAACGTTCAACAGAAAGAATCTCTACTGATCGACTGGCATTTTGCATATCTAAATCTTTTTTTGTTTTTCGGAAACTTTTTGCAAAATCTTTATATACATTGTATGTAGAAAGATAAGAAAGTAATCCTCCCCACATCCAACGTTTTTTCATTTCCGCTTTATCTTTCAAATACGTATTTCTCAATTCTACATATTGTTTCATAAAATTAATCATTATTTTTTGGCGGGATTCCATATTTCTAGATATGAATTCTCTCTTTACAAGCGATTTAGAATCGGAAAACTGAACAAATATCTGAGAATCCACTTTGATTTCCGGAACAACTTTTAATATCACCAATGTCGCACAAACACCATATAACAACGATATGGTTGCAAGCAATTCCATTAATCTGTTAACCCATTTATAATAAACCATTCTGGCGCGCCGGACTTCCACTACATCTTCTGTGATGAAATCCGGCACACTTTCCGACTTGGATTTATTTTCAATTTTTAATATTTTTTGGTTTTCCAGATTAGCCATTATTTTTTTATACCTTATTTATATATATATGTTGGACAATATGGCACAACCTGACCTTGATTATCCATTGATTTAATAGCGTTATCATCAGATCTTCTGGCTGCCGTTTTATTTGCTTTATTTGTACTAACTTCGCTTGATACTTTATCAGCCTTTGTTCCTTGTGATATGTAAGCTATTTCTAGTGGATCATTCTCAAATATCTTAATGTTATTTTCAATATCAGATACGCGTTCATCTATCCTGCTTAAATCATTAGCATATGTAGATTTTATAGCGTTAAAGCCCATGGCGAATTTACCTTTATCGTCTGTTCCGCCATGTTTAACTTTATCTATTAGCTTATCTTGCCATTCATCTAATGTACAGAATAGACATTCATAGTAACTATTGACCGTACTGCCTTTAGATACTCTACAATATTTGTTCTTCTTTGAACAATCAATTGTATTATATTTAGCGTCAGTATATTCGCCGGTTACGCCATAGCTATCGTCATAAGCTGAAACTGCCAACCCACCCTTGCTCATAATGTAATCTACACATATCTGAGCATGTTGCTCTTGACATTCGCTATTACAATCTTCCGGTTCCTTTTCATTAGGATTATCACTGACTATTCTATCCTGTGAATGGAGTTGTTTACATAGGCTTCGCATTGAGTCCTGTATATCTGATTCAGCATTATCCATATTTTTCTTGGTGCTATGCTCAGAATTGACTGCTTCTAAGAAAGAACCAAAGAGGTTACGTTTGAATAATGCCGTTTCTGCTTTTTGACGGTCTATGGTGTTTTCACTGTCATTTTGGTTTGTCAATTTTTCGTGAATATTTTGTTGTAAAGGACGATACCGTAGTTGTCCACTACCGTAGTATAAAAATTGTCCTAATTCACTATAATTCTTAAACATTTCGGTCCTTGTTGTACCAAAATCAGTCTGGGTATCTTTATTTTTACCATGATCAGCTAACAGATGACAAATACCCTTTTTTCCTGAATTGTATGTGTTACATACTGTACCTGCCTTTTTATTTCTAGCAATTTCATAACAATTCGGTACCTTACTGACACCTGTAGGTAAAGATGCCCTTGTCTTGAATTTTAATCCATCTACATCGTCACTTCCTTCAATATCATAGTATTGTCCATCTAACAAGCATGGATACACTCCACCTCTGGCAATAATTGCTCTGTAATTATTATCAGAAGGTATTAATTGTTCAAAAGTTCCATTTCCAAATGATCTTTCTTCAAATGTTTGTTGGAAATATCCATTACGCATATTTGGTCTTGCTAACAGATATTGCCAAATTTCCGGCATATACTCCCATTTATGTTCGGCGTCTCCCGGATATCTTAAATTCAAAAGATGCGTGATAGAAGGCACATTATCTTTCCTCGGAATATCATAATAATCTTGAGGACTGAAATAAAATACCTCACGCAGTGGCGGTAAATTCAACAATGGTCCTTGAGGGGCTCTGAAGTCTCTACCGGCACCGCAGTCGCCTACTTCTAAACCTTCATTGTTCAATTGCGGTGTTCCATCTGAATCTCTTGTACAAACCGGATTTGGATGTCCTAAATAATTATTACCACGTGCCGGTAATGCAACAAAATATTTGTCGTCACGATATTTTAAATTATCATCTTGTATACCATCATACAATTCCGTACTCGGTATTCCAAAGACATCACTTAAATCCGTTATTCCTGCAGTATTCAGCGTACCAGCATACGCACCTCCCGGTGTGCGTAAGTTGTTTATTAGCGATTCATGACCACTAATCATGCTTCCCTTAACAATACTACTACCTTCTTTATGTTGATCATAGTTGCTATGGGTGGATATCTTTGACCATTGCGCTGCAGTCAGATTGCCACAGTTATCATCACAAACACCTAAGCTTTTCGCATAGTTTTCGACTAAGGTTTCAGCTCTCTCTCTTTCTGCCTTAATGGCTTTATCTGCCATATCAATATTATTTGCAATTTTATTAACTGCGTATTCTACTATTTCGTCTTTAATTTGTCCGGCTAAAGTTAATAGCGAACTCGGAACGCTTCCATCGGTTGCAAAAGTATCCGGTATGCCTAAGTCTCTTAGCTTGTTTAATGTATTATTGATACTTATTGTTGTCCACCATGTATCATTAATACCTTGTTTAACAAGCTCTGTAACAGCTTTGTCCTCATATAAGAAAGTTTTCATGGTTGCTGTCAGATTATCAGATGGATATGTCACAGGAACATTTTTACAACTTTCCCATGGTCCCCATCCACTGCATACTTTTTTTGTCTTTGTTTTGTGTTGCATACGTTTGCCACTCTCTAAGAAGTCTTCATATTTATCGTTAGCTTCCTCCAACTCAGAATATTTTTCTGTCGCTAATGCAATATAACTTGGTTTTTCCTGTTCTATTTTTTCTATTGTCTGATTTAAAGCGAAACCAGTAACCACCGCATTACCATCTGGATCAGCGAATATTTCTGCAGCTTTGGTGATTTCTTCTTCTAATTTTTTAATCTCTACTTTTAGTGATTCGCGAGATGTCTTAGCAACAGCTATAATGGCATCTTGTTCTGTCTTAGCCTTATCTGCCCAGTGAGGAATGATATGAATATTTATGTCCTCTATCTTATAAGGATTGGCAACCCAAGCGCTATCAGAGGCATTTTCTGCATCTCTTAGACTGTATTCCTTGACATCCGGTTTGTCACCATACAGTGGTTTTTTCAAGGTTTGGCCTGTTTCCTCTTGCATTTTTGCTACTGCTTCTACGCAATTTGATGTACTTTCCCACGCAATCTCATCAATAGCCTTTCCTTCTATTGCTGCTTTTTCAAATTCTAGTTTCATTATTTGAATATCTATTGCGCAAAGCTCCTTGACATCTGATGCGACTTTAGGCAAGTCTTTCTGATCTTTTAATCGATCTTTTTCGGTTTGAATACTCTTCATTCTGTTCTCAGAGCGAATTTTTTCCTTATTAGCAATATTTTTCTTTTTAGTAGCCTTATCAATTGTCTCATTCAAGCTATTCATTTCAGCTTTTTTCCTTGCTAGCTGTGTTTTCTTATTTGTTTGCCATGTGTTATAATTGCGTATAAAGTTTCTAATGTCATTATCATTAGCAATACGTCTATCTATAACAGCTTTTAATTTATCTTGCGATACAACTCTATCTTTTCCATTTGCAGTTACACGCATAGCCTCTGCCGGATCTGATTGACAATTACCCATTTCTTTCACAGCTGAAAAATACTTTTTCACTAAGAAGCTTGGTGTTAAATCCCAACTTCCAGGACATCCTTCGACCGCATTTGTGGTTACCAATTCTTTTGGTGTTTGTGTGAATGTACATAAACTGTTATTTGTTAATGAAACTTTTTGACTCCATGTTTCACTTTTAGTCGTATAGATTGGAGTACCTTCTGGTGTATAACCATCTATAACTTTCTTGGTTGCAGTTACTGTACCATTTCCATTGTTTCCAACTATGCTCTCCGGACAAGTTGTTCCAGATGCTGCATTACTACAGAAACTCGGTTGTTCTGTTGTAATATCAGCCGCAGTTACGGTTGAAGGTTGTTTACATCTTGTAATTGCTCTTACATATTTATTTGCATCAGCCAGAGCCTGAGAATCCATAGAATTGTGATCACTATAGGATGCGTTCTCAGATAATGCCTTGGCAATTTTAAATGCAGCAACACCTTCATCTATTGATGATATAATCTTCTTAATATTGCTGTATTTCTTATTTAAATAAGTCCTTTGCAATTCTTGCTGATCATGCCATGGTGCAAATTCCAAATAATGATTTTTGGTGAGTTCCATAATCTTCTCTTTACCAATTTGCCATGTTGTTTCAACCTGAATACGACTATCCGTACTCATTTTATCTAATTGCGAAGCATCAGATAAATAGTCTGCGTCATTAAATGTGCTATTGGCATTACTTGTTGATGGCTCATCTTTTGAGTCTTCATACAGAGTTTCTATAGATGAATTTGCAGCCATATCTTCGGATGAATCTCTTTCTATCATTTTTAATCTGCACTTATACAATTTTTCACCTTCGGCTTCACAAACATCGCTTTGCTCATATCCTTCCGGACAATTTGCAACATATCCCTTACATTCAGGCGTTGTACCAATGATGACATCGTCAATATTCTTTTGATATTCCAAAATTAAATCTTGAGATATACCTGTACGATTCTCGTAATCATTCGCCTCTTTCATCGCTTCATAACTAGATGCGTTTAGAAATGCTTGCGGAGCACCCCATTTAGTATTTTCCACTGCCGCAGTTGATGTTGCTCGATAATTTGTTAAAAATTCATTGACACACTTATCACTCTGTTGCAAAGTAGCGATTGCTTTCTTATGCATATCAATGGATTTTAAATATTTACGATATTGAGATTTATATTCTGGTAATTGTACCTTTAAGTTATGCAAAATCAATGCTTGTTGCAACCAAACATCTATTTGTTGCAATTTTCCTAATGATTCCGCAGAATCCATATTTTTCATATCTTCTGCTTTTTTATTACTGGCTACAGGACAGTCTTTTGAGCTTTCACCTTTACACTCTTTCGATGGCGTAAATTTACTTATTATGACATCATCTGCATAGACCGACTCATGCTCTTGATGATAGGCAAACTTGAATCCTCTATTGGTATAGTCTTCAGCACTGCTTTGACTGCCACCCCTCGGAACAGGATTTATCAACGGCAGTTGTTTTGATGAGCGATAAAGTGCTTCTGTTGCCGTTAAATCTTCTACAATACGCATTAGTTTATCATATACGACTGTGATTATATACGTATTTCTTGCGGCACCCAGTAAGCCCGAATCACCCTGATTGCCCTCCCCTGGTTCACTTGTATTTGAACCAACTTCTTCAAATTTCATACCAAAAAACGTGCATCCACCTTCGGCATTTCCGGTTTTTTGGCAACTTTCAAGGCGACTAATTGTATTATCTACTAAATTTAAGTAATCTTCCGTTAAACGTCCAGCTAAATATGTGTCTATAATGATATCTTGTTGATATTCAATAGACTTTCTCTTATATGCAGTACGCACAACCTGATAGCTGACATCTTTACCATTTATCTGTGAAATAATCGGCATTGTCAAGAATAGCTTGGTAAAAGCGTCATAGTAATTTGTTTCCGATAAGTCACCTTCTTCAATATGTGTACCACCGATATCTGCTGCAACCATCTTACCTTTACCTGGTGTCTTCGGACCATTCGTATAGTGATTCATTTCAGCATTAATGAATTCACCCATGATACCACCTAATATCCCATCCAAACTCAGCGATTTCATCTGCGTTTTTATTGTACTGTATTGGCGTTGCAAAGCCATAACCTGACTGATGACTTTTTCAATATTACCCGGAATATCTGCTACCGGCTCCGGAGGTGTCGGCGGGAAAAAGCCAAATGATTCGGCTTTTTGAGGAGAAGCCATTAAAATGAATCCACCTAGAAATAAGCTATTTAATAATTTGGATACTTTAGTCATAGTTTCCTCCTCTAATTTTGGTTGATGGGGTGACATCGGTTGGTATCGGTGTATTAAATTCATGAAGTAAGTTTGAAATATAACCTTCCGTTAGCAAATATTTTGACAGATTGAAATCTTCAAAATCTTTAAATTCGCTATCATTTTTCATAAATTCTTTAGAAGCTTGAGCTTGTAATAAATCTCTGGCTGCCAAATATTGCAATTTAGCGCTCAATAATTTGGCATAAAGTAATAATGCTTTTGCACTTTCTACGCGTGTGGTTGCATAGGCGCCGATTGCATTTAACTCATCTTGTTCTGAAGTCGTTGCGTTAGAAAAAGCGTCTATTGCTGCAGTATGAACAGGTATTTGCCGACGTGCACTGGTAGCTACTTGTAGTAAGTGTGCTGCGGTATTGATATATAAATAGCGACGTTCGCGATATATACGATCCAAATTGCTTTGCACGTTAACTGTCGCTGTTGCGCTTAAATTATTCGGATCATAGAAATAGCGTTTTATAAATGTTTCATAATTATTTTGACTTATTGCATAAAATTCTGCACTTCCGGGCTCGTCCCACTGAGTGCGTTCACTTCCTCCTGAATTAGATACCTCTCCTACACGCATAAATTCTGATGCTTCATCACCTTCACTTGAACTGGCCTCTAACGCATCTACACGTGCCTTTCTTTGCATGTAGTTTTTATCTTCTTCTGTACCGATTTTTGCTTTTGTGGCTGATAAATCGTTCAAAACGGCTGAAACATGATTAATTCCTTTATCCAGTTCTTCTATATCATTATTAATTTGTTTGAGTTCAGACATACATTTATTATATTTCGCCCAAGCTTCACTTTGTTTAGCAACATCTGAAGTGTGTTCATATTCGTCTTTAAGTATTTCACATTCATCTGTTTTTGAATTTTTTTCTTTCTTACTTATGGTCAGATATTCCTCCATCTTCTTTTTGTCTGCTTCGGCATCTTCTATTTTTTTATCATAAAGCATACCGGAACTTTCCAGATATGTTGTAACATCTGCTTCTAAAACTGCTTTCTTTTTCTCCTTAGTTCCCTCTACCAGACGATTGATATTGGAGCTTAGAAAACTACTTATACTGTCATTTATATACTTCTTTGCCATATCGCGCAATGCATTTAAACTAAATCCCTGCGATGCCATTTGTTTGGCTTGATTAATTTGTTCTGTAACTTTATTTACCTGGTCTGTAATTTTTTGCGTCATATCACTTATTTTTGTGGCTAGTTGAGATGCATCTAGAACGAGCTGTGCTGATGCCGGCTTTATACTACCAACACTTAGTATCGTTACGAGAATTGTTATTGCCAATATTTTTTTCATATTTTGTTCCTCTCTATGCCAGAAATCCTAATGTCCTTGTGTATCTACGCTTTGTTGCATTAATTCTGCCGTTGCTTGTGTACCAATCATACTTGATCTAAGTTCCAATATTCTTGCCAGACGTGATACAGATAACAAAACAACTTGTGCTTCTGCTTGTAAGACTGAATCTTTTGCCGCGCTTGGATCATCTCCGCCATCTGATGAACCGAAATCTCTGGCATATAATTGCATATCATTTTCTAACTGAATGCTATGTCTGGTAGTTGCTGCTTTGGCAAATAATAATGCTGTTTCATTGGAAATAATATTATTAATATTATCGCGATTTTCTTGAACATTAGCATTATCACCAACCTTGCTCCCATTCTTTTTACCTTGGCTCTTATGATATATATAATTTGTTTCAATTTCACCCTGTAATGATTCTTGTGATGCTGCCGTCGGATTTTGCATATTTGTCGCGTTTGGCATCGTAAATACGATTTCTTGGTGAGCTTGTGGTAAAATACTGGCTCCTGCGCCAACACCGAAGAAGCTCGAAAGTTGTCCCGGATCGCATTGCATCGGATTTTTAAAACAACTAGAGGCTAAATCAAATCCTTGTTTTAGCGTTTTTTTCACTTCCTCTATCTTTTTCTGTATCTCTTGAACTTTATTTTCTATTTCTGTTTTTAATTCCATAACAGACTGAGCCGTTGCCAATCCATCTACAATTGCATGGGTTGGTTGGCTGAATAGCATACTAAGAAATAAAAACAAAAATAATTTTTTCATTGTTGGTCTCCGCTATCTGGTTGGTCAGGGAAGAAATCAAAACTTATATTACGCAAATCTCTCATTATTTCACTTTGTAAATGTTGCGCGTCCGCATCAATAATGCTCAAAAGTTGCTGTGTCCCGTAGTAATTAATCTGTGCACCTGCAGAATGGTCATCACGTGCAGTCGTTGCCTGTTTAACTTTCTTATCCAGACTGGCTACATTCATTTCTGAAGAAGGTAATGTGGCATAATCTTTACTGGATTTATAATTATTCACGGTTGCAAGAACAAGTTCATCAAATAAACTATCGGTAATTGCTCTTGTTTCATTTTCTGTCCATTTTCTTTTTGTACCTTCTGGATCTTCTATAATTACTTTTTGTTCCGCTTCATTCCATATATTTTCTGATGTACCGCCTATTGTTCCTTTGGTTGCTCCTTCGGCGTATTTTTTCAAACAATCTACGATATTTTGCTCAGCTTCTTCTATCGCGTTGGCATCAGCTCTATCCTCATATGATACCGAAAAATCTTCTCCCCCTTTGTCACAGGCATATAATATAGCATTAGAAATTACATTTGTTTTTTTGTTGCCATTTGCTGTATCCACATCTATTTTTCCGGGCTTTTGATCCTGAGCAGCTTTAAAATCATCATCTCTACCGTCTAAATATAAGTTTTTTGTTTGCCGAAAAGCGTCAACCACATCTTTCGCACGGTTTATCGAATCTACGCGACGAACTTTACTCCATAATCCCAATGATTGTAAATCTATCATCGTTAAAATGGCAGAACCACCACGTTCACTATCTACATTTTGTAATTGATCATTTAAATTATATAAAGTTGACTCATCTTTTGCATATGTATCTAACCATGTTCTCGACCATTGTTTTAATTGGTTTGCATTAATAATATTGGCGCTGTTGTAATCCCGCCATATTTGCATATATACACCATCTTTCTTAAACTGTGAAAAATTCGCTTCCTGCTCGTACGGATCTTTGCAAGCTGCTAATTCTTCTTCATTACTTGCATCTTGACAAAAATATTCTTTTTCTGTTTTTGCACGAACGACACAATCGCGAAATTTATCTATAAAAGTGTTTAATTTGCTTTCATCTTCTATGCCGTTTAATGAGAGACCTTTACATTCCGAATTTTGTGTAGCTGTTAATTGCTTCGACATTAAAAAAATTGGTGTCGCGTTAGATAAATTGTGTAAGCCGCAGTTATTGCTATTTGATGCAAAACACCCATCTAGATAGGTGCTTACATGTTCTTGATGAAAATTAAATGCGTAGTTGACGGCTTTCGGAACTGTTCTGGCGCTTGTCTTTTCTTCATCTTCATCTGAATAATCTTTGCTGTTCGCAATTTTATTCATAATGTTTTCTTGTAAGCTATTAACCGCAGTAGAAAATGTTTCTACTTTTGATACCAATTTATTTAAGGCTCTCTCATCTATATCTTGGTTAGCTGAAGCAACCGTTTCCTTAAATATTTCACCTTGAGCTTCTAATTCTTCTTTGGTTATCTTACCGGCATAGTAGTCACTGATGGCTTGATTATAGGCAGCGTAAGCATCCAATACCTTTTGACTATTTTCGTTATAATTTTTCTTCATTTCATCAAGAAGCGCTTGTGCATCTTGTTGTAATTCATCTAATTTTTCTTTCAAATCGTCGACTTGATCTTGTAATTCTTTTTTATCTTCATCACTTAAATCCTCATCCGTTGCGATAGTATTTAACAGCGAATCCAATGTCTCTTTTGATTGATTAATCAGATTATTGATGGTTTTTTCTGCTTTATCCAAAGTTTCTTTTACCTCTTTATCTTTGGCTTTGCACTCTTCTTCTCCATCTTTTAGCATTTCTCTAATATTTTCTTCATCTTCATTGTCAATGTTTTCATTAACAGTTTGTACAATAACTTCAGATGTATCCTGTTTTGTTTGAGCCGCTGCTTGCATCTGTTCTTTTACATGAGACATGATGGAGCTTACGTCCTTTGCAGAACGTGTTATACTTTCACAAATTTTTGAAACGCTTTGCGCGATACTTGCAATCGCTTTCTTTAAGTCCGTGGCATATTTTGCAATAGCGCTAACTTGATCACCGATAGAATGAATAGTTTCGGTTATATTATCTATTTGTGCTTTAGCTGATTGTATTTCTCCTATGCCACTGCTAATGGAACTGATAAATGAAGCAATATTTGAAGGACTAACTCCCGGCCACACAAATGCCTTGCTAGAATTTGCCGTCAATAAAGCAACGCTCATTATGCATATTGCTATCATTTTTCTAATTTTACTATCAGTTCTCATCTCAGGCCTCCCTAATAATCTATATTCAGTATTTTCAAAAAAATATTGATATTTTCTTAAATTTTAAGAATTCTCCGCATCTTTATCTAAAATTCTTGAAATTTCTTTTGCTAGTTCTGCTGTTTCTTTTTGAACAGCGGTTATTTCCTGTTTATATGAGAGCCATTGCTCTTTATTTGAAGAAACATCAATTGATGCAACATTATTCTTAAATAATGCTCCGGCTTTTAGGACTTCTTCTTTGGTTATATTTCCTTCCGTATAAGCTAAAACGGCATTTTGGTAATTATTTATCCCTTCTGCCATTTTCTCCTGATATTCTTTATTATATCTTGTTTGATTTTGTTCTGCTATTTCTATTCCTGTATCTGAAATTTTTTGTTCGCGGCTGATTAAATCTCTCAACTTCGTTTGTATTGCAACTCTTTGTTCTTCACTTAATTTGTTTCCGGATGTATCAACCTTCTTTAACAATTCTGCTAAAGCTTTATTATTCAGATCAGCACCTCTATTCATTATACTGATAGCTTCGTCGTACACATCATTTAGCTCTAAGGATAATTGTGAACTTTCTTTCTTTATATTTTCAAATACGACTATCAATCCTTTCTGCATCTGTTTTATATCTATATTTTCTTCTTCCTCTTCTTCTATTAGCGGGAAGTTATTTTGATTATATGCTAACTGTGTACTTTCTGTAAAATGATTTCTTGCTAATTTCATCCCACTTTCTATTTGTTTTACCAGTACTTCCGCAAAAACTTTTTGAGCACTATCAACTTTGTCTGTGGTTTTATTTAACTCATCTTGTGCTATCACGCTTGTTTCAAGAGTGTTATTGATTGTCTCAACGGCATTATTTGCAGCATATTGCATGCCTTTATTATATAAATCTTTTCCATATTGAGCTATTGTCTGTTTAACATTGCCAATAGCCTTTAGATTATTGGTCATTTCACTTAACTGAGACTTTACATTGGATAAAGCATCTGCTGCTTGAGTAACCTGAGGAATAACCCCTGTCGGATATTCTGTAAGATCAAGATAAATCAGGGCTTGTGCCGGTTTCATAAATAACAATGAGCCACATAAGACTATTGCAAACTTCCCTTTATAATTTATCATAAATTCCTCCCTCTTAAAATAATATGTTTATCCGTGAATTTTAGCATCTTTTTTATTTTTTGTCAACACTTTTATTACCCGCCGTAGCCTTCTAAATACTTTGTCACAAAACCATCTTCACCGAATTCTTTTACTAGACTATCAACCAATAAAACGTTTTTAATTCCTGAATTATAGAGTTTTAAATAAGGTCCAAGACCACCTAAATTAACATCTAAAACAACAGATTCACCTTTTCCATCATCAGCATCCGGTCTCTTTAATAAAATTGCGTATGGACAATCGCGATAAGATTTACCACTAATGAAATCATATTCACTATCAGTTAAATTCCATTTTTCGTAAGATTCCGGCGTTGCTTGTGTATTTCTGAAGAAAATCATAGTTTTACATTGACCACGCACAGCGTCTCCAACACCCAAAGTATCAATAATATTCGGTTGTTGAAATGCACAAAGGTATGCTTGGCGTTTTTTACGCCCTTCTTGTAAACCTTTAATGAAAGCATCGCGGAACATTTCATGTTTTAACATCGGTGCGGTTTCATCAATCATAACCAAGGCTGGGGCACCGGTCTCCGTACTTTCCGCATGGATACGATGCATAATGTAACTAATCGAAGCGGCTGCTAATGTATCATCATCAAAAATTTCTGTAAAATCAAAGGCCACAAAACGATTTGAACTCAAATCCAAACTATCATGTTCAGAATTGAAGATATTACCATATTGATCCGGATTTACCCATCTGAACAATTCTCTACGCATCGTTCCTGTTGGCGAAAAGCAGCTTTTATAAAGATTGTTTAAGACTCTCTCTTCAGGTTTTAGATAATCGAAAGCTGTCGTTACAGCTCGAGCCGCTTCTCTTTCTGACATAGCATCATTTGCCATTGTAATTGCTTTTAACCAGTTACGAAGAAAGGCTCGATTACTCATGGTATCTCTTGTATCAAACGGATTTAGTGATACATTTTTACGTTCTCCGGAGAAGCCAACATATTTTCCTTTTACCATGTGAGTAAAAATTTCCGCACCACGGTGACGGTCAAAGAAGTAAACTTTTAAATCTCCGTGACGCATTGCTTGACCTGCTAGAAATGTCAATAAAGTTGTTTTACCTTGTCCGGTCGGACCAACGATACAACAGTGAGCCACAGCTGATTCTGCTGCAGAAATATGAAATTGAAAACGATATGGAGAACCGCTCATGGTTCTAAACACCGTTATAGCACCCTCACCCCAGTCGCAACGAGGCAAACCGGTTGATAATTGCTCAAAAGAAACTGCTAAAGACACTATTCTTGATAGATAAAAATAGGTGCGACCGCACATATCATAACCAGGAAATTGATTAAAGAAAGTTGCCTGCGCAATCCAGTTTTCACGTACCGGTGTAACACTAAATAAACGACAAATACGCTGGATTTCGCTTTCGCCAAACTCTATTTCCTTTATGCTGTCTCCTTTTATAATGAAGCTCATTGAATATTCAACCAGAGACTGGTGATCAGCATCACTATCCTCAATAGCAGAAAGAGCTTCGCTGTATTGATCAATTACGTCACCTGAAAAACTTGTTACTGCAGCCATTTTCTGTTGCTGAACGAGTATCATACGAGCTTTAGGCTTAAATATAGGATGAATATTATGCAAGACAGTTAATTCGCAATCTATTGCTAAAAGTGATGATATCATACTTTCATCCATATAGTCGCCGGAATTACGAATTCCCATTGCAAGTGCATATTTTTCTTTACCACCGGAAAAATATTTGATTATTCCTTCTTCTCCGGTGAAATGTATGCCATCTGCTGATAACAATTCTTTTAGTTGAAAGCTTTGAGCATTTCTGACTTTAGGCAAGGGTTTACTAATCGGATTTAAGATACGGACGAAAGGATATATCGGACTCATTTCTGCCGGACTATTCTCGTCTTCATGTAAGACCTTTACACCATAATCATTTAGGTTTGCTAAAACTGACTGAGTTGCATAGTTTAAATCTTTAACAGCGTCTTTTCTGTCTTCTATAGAAATTACGATATAATGGTCATTTTTGTAAACGCGGCTTAAATTTTCGCGCCATGTATCATCTACAATTTTAAGCCATTTGTTACCAAAATCCGATTTATTTTCATCAACAGCTGCTCGCTCACGTAGAGTTATTACCCGACAGGTCACCTGCATATCCGCCATATTATCCAGCCACGCTTTGCGGGCTTCAAACATAGATAACACTGTTTCTTCGCGCGCAGATGTTAAATCAACACCCTCAATCTTAAAAACTCGCACATAAGTTCCATTGTCACACCGTATTGTTGCTCCATCCGATAATAACGTATTAAAAGGTAAGAAATCGGCAACACGTGATTCACTCGGCTGTGGCAATACCCACGTACCAATTTTGGAAACCAAAGAAATTGCTATTGCTGCTGCGGTTATAATACCAAATGCAGCTACAATAGCGTCAGCACTTTGTAGCCCAGCAACAAATAACGTATAAAAGTCAAAATTAAGGCTCAAATTTACGTCCTTTCACTTTATACAAGTTCTTCGATGGTATATTGGTTGTACCAAAGGCCTGTAACATTGCAGATAAATGAGGATCTTTTGCTCCTAATCCTATCATTATCATATGACCAACGACAACTGAAATAATAAAGATGAGAGGATTTGTCTGCCACATTCCCACCGCCATAAACATAAAAGGAATCTGTAAACCGGCATTCAATGCTGCCGGGATAACAGGCGCCCAAAAGAGTTTCGGCGGATTAGCAACCGCTTTTAATATCATATCTCTCATTTTTTATTCCTTTACCATTTAGTTTTATGATAGCAGATAATTATTACGAAACTCTTAAATTTTTAATTTTAAACTTTGCTTTTTAATGTAATCCACTATTGCGTGGTGCACTCATATTTCCTTTACCAGCCCTTTCAATAGCCAAGCTGTCACTCCATAATTGTCTAAAATTCAAATTTTCAGATGCATCTCCTCCGGTTATATAACTTATTAATAAGCCCACACCGGAAACTATGAATAAGCTAATCATAATGTAACCTAAATGCTTGAAATTAATCTTACCACAAATGGCTGCCCATGTAAACATGATGATACCAAACCCGCTTAAGATAAAGGCAAAACTACGTAATTGTCTTGCAAAGCTGGTTGTTCTTTCTGAAAAAGCACCAAAAACGCCACCTTCTGCGGCATAGGCATTACCACTCACACAGAGAGCAACAACAAAGCACAGTATTGATAATATAAATATTTTTTGAGATTTTGACATGGCCGTTCTCCTTATTCTCCTTCTAATGTGCTAACGCTGTTTATACCACCATCTTCACCACCCGTAAACATACGGATAAACAAGCCACAAGCAGCAATTACTATAAGTCCGATAAATAGTGCCGCCAACCATTTCCAGTTAATATTACCAAAAAATCCGCCAATACATACGCAGATTATACCGATAGCAGCCCCCGGATAGATAATACTCTTTAAGCCTTCAAATATGTCTTTACCAGAATTTACCAAGCTTTCAAATGCCGCAAACGCATCTGTTGGCATACACATAAATAGAACCAGTGCTGCCAAAAAGATATACGTTCCAATTTTATCCAGTTTAAACATTATAATACCCCCTCTTACATTATTATTTTTATTGTATCATAATTATTGATTTTTTTCCAGCAAAAACCATATTTGACATTTTATCCTAACATATTGTTTATAATAAATAATATTACTCTGTAACAAAAAATTCACACAAACCTCAGATAATCTCTATACTTACATCATATATCAAATATTTTAGTATTCACATTTCTCTATTTTTACTTGGTTTTCTTCTTTTTAATAAGCATTACAGTGAATCACTATCATCTCATAATAACAATATTATCTTATATTTTTTACAAAAAGATACCCTACGTAAAACGCAGGGTTTTCTAAGCACAAAAAAAAACACCCGCCGAAGCGAGTGTTTTTTGACTTTAGCTGGTTACTCGCCACCAATAGTACCATTAGTACTATCTTGGAAAGTATCTTGCATGTTCGTACTAGCGCCAGCTTGGTTACCAGCAGTATCACCGGTTGCGTAGTTAACAATCGCACTTGCTGCAGCTAAGATAGCCAAACCAACAGCTAAACCTGCAAACCAAGACCATTTTACTTTACCGAAGATTGCTTGGAAGGCAATACCAACCAAACCAAAGCCACCAACGATAAAGATAATAGCCTTAACATTCTTAAATAATGTAATTGCTTTATCTGCAGCAATTCCCATTAAGCTCTCTGCATAAGATGCATCAGCTAAAATTACTGTAAATACGAGTGCCAATGAGCACAGTATAAACGCTTTCTTTAAGTTTTTCATTTCAGTTCTCCTAAATTCATTATACATTATTACTGTACTTCATTTTTCAAAAAAAATCAAGACCTACGTTTTTTTAGAAAATAACTTAACATACTGATTAAACATATTATTTTTTTCTGTAACAAAAGTTTCACACACCATTTTTAGTGTTTTGATGATGATTTTATGCATATTTCCCCAAAAAAATCATTTTTGTTGTTATTAATTGTAAATTGTATTTGCCAAAGAATCTAAACAAGTTTTAAAATATGGTTAACTATAAAGTATAACATATTATGCAATAGGAATAATTTTACCTATGAAAGGTATAAAAAATTTTATTTTAGGCTTTAGTCTTTCTTTATTTAGCGTCTCTCTTTATGGACAGCTATCGCTTTTTGCACCAGCAAAGCCTAAAGATACACATATTAAACATATTAATATTGAACTATTCAAAAAGAACATTTCCCAAAATAATTTTTCTTCCAAGGCTCTTTTTTCACAAATAAAAAAAGAAACATTTGTCACAGAGACCCTTCAAGATACCCAAACAGCGTTTGTTTCTCCTGACGGATTTGAGGACGATGAGATTTTAAGTATTAATAATGATGAAATTATTCCTATAGAATTCAGCAATCCCGTAACAAATACAGAATCAGCAGAAGTTGTATTTGATAATCATGAGGAAAAAACAGCAATGTTACCCGAATCTTTACGGGAAGACGAGACCTTTGACAATCCTTGGATACTCACGAAGGGTCGTTCCAGTATAAAAAACAAGCAGCTCCTAGAAAAACTTTCTCAACAAAAGGATAGCAAATTCTTTACGAATAACTTACAACAAATATCTAAAATTGATGAAAATTTATCTTATAAAGTTGCGGAAAAAATAAAACAAAGCATCATCTTCCCTATTCCAGATGAAATTCTAAATGATGAAAATTTAACCCCCACATTTATTCGCTCAAAGAAAAAAACAGCAAAAGCACCTTCTCAAATTTCTACTTCTACAGCAAAGAAGGATAAAATACAGCCTCTTCCTGTTGAAAACAAAATTGAAGTCAAGAAAACATCTAAAAGCGAAAGCAAAGAAGCAAACAGTAGTATATTAAATAGTTTATCATCTTGGTTTTCAGATAAACCCGCGCAAACAACAGAAACAAAACAAGCTGTTGCAGCTAAAAAGCGTACTCCGCCTTCTTATAACAGCCAAGATAATAAAAGCAACATTAAGGAACCAAAAAACACCTCTAACGATTTAGCTAATTTCTACGAATCTTTACAAAAAACAAAAAAAGATTATAACCAACGTAAAATATTGCCGTCTGAGTTAAAGTTATCCTTTCAACCGGGGCGAGCAGAAATATCCGGCACAACTCTACATTGGCTTAAAGTATTCTCAGAGGCAACATTGGACAATAAAACTTATTTACAAATTCGTCTTGATGCTTCCGCGCCAACAAATTTACAAAAGAAAAGGTTAAACTTATTGTACACTATTTTTATGAATAACGGTGTAGACTTTAAGAAAGTTGACACAGTATTTTCATTAACCGAATCTAACACTTTTATAATTCGTGCAGTGAGACTTAAATAGCTTTATTAAATATAATATAAATAAAGAGTCCACAAATCGTTTTATAAATAAAGTGTTAGGCTTGATTAATTAAATTTTAACATTTATTGTAAGGTGTGATTATATTTGAAGATGGGCGAAATTATGAAAAAAAGTATTTTATTATCGTTTTATTTATTGTTTACATGTGGTATTTCCGCATGCAGTAACTTGTCAGACGATACAGCAGCAAACTTCACCGGTGACGAACAAGTTATTGATGCAACCGTTGCTCCTTCTGATAAATGCGGTGTTGACGGTATTAGTTGCAACGATACAGCTTTAATTAATTATACAAAAACAGAAGCAGATTATAAAGCTTATGGAGAGCGTACGCCCAAAGATCAATTATATACACAAGCTGCTGTAGGCAGTAATTTAACAGCAACAGTTCCTCCTGCTATAGAGGAAGAAGATATTGTTAAACCCGTAGAAATAGTTTGCACAGAAAACTGTGATAATGAGGATTTTGCGGAACTTAAAGATAGCATTCTTAATAGCAATCCTGATAGTAATTCCGGTGATAATTCTGATGACAGTGTAGTTACTTCAGAATTTACGGAAGATTCTTTTGATATCGCCAATTATATTAAGTCTAACGGCGATGATGAGAACATAGACTTTATAGAAGTTGGAAAGAAAAATACTGTTGAAGAGAATATTGACCTAGATGTTGAAGTAAAAGTTACCGATGATACAGTTTTAACATGGGATGCCAAGGAAGGTGACAATCTTCGTGAATTACTCATGCAATGGAGTACTAAAGCCGGTTGGAAGTTATTGTGGAATACGAACAGAAATTATACTTTAAGCGCCGGAGTTATGTTTAAAGGTAAATTTGCTGATGTCAGCTCAGCTTTAATTCGTGCTTTTGCGCGCGCAAGACCTGCACCGATTGCAACATATTATAAAGGTAACAGAGTTATTGTTGTAGAAACAATGGAGAGTGAGAATGCGTATTAATAAGAAATATTTAGTTGGATTTTCAAGTTTACTTCTTTTAGGTATAGCTTCTTGTTCTCTACCTACTGATTATGATGCAGCGCTAGAGCGTGATGTTGATGCAACAATCAGATACAAGGAGGATGCTAAAGTTCCTCAGACTCCTGAAGACATAGATGTCATCAGAGTTAAAGATGATATTTGGTTAGGTGATACAAGTGAAATAGAATATGAAGGTGATAAGCCTTTACCTAATTATTTAGAGACACCTGATGGTGTTACGCTTGTCAGCAACAGACCTATTACTTTATATGAAATCAGCAATATGATTAGCCAAATTTCCTCTATAAAAGTACGCTTTGCTCCTCAAATTGAAAGTACTGCAAAAGCTGCAGCTGATAAAAATGCTCCATCTGTAGCTAAAGTCGGCACTAAATGGTCTGATACTTCAAGAATGCTTGTTTCCTATAAAGGTTCTTTAAGTGGATTGTTGGATGAAGTATGCTCATATTTCGGTATTTGGTGGAAATATGAAAACGGAGAAATTTATCTTTATAAATATACGACCAAGACATTTACATTATATGCTCTACCAACAAAGCCTTCTGTATCTATGAGTGTAAGCAGCTCATCCGGTGGGGGTAGCATTTCCAATAGTATTTCTGGTATAGATTTATGGGAAAATATTATTTCAGCTGTTAAATCGATGTTGGGAACCGGTTCAACTTTAGTCACCGATCCGATGAATGGTACTTTGACCATTACAGCTACACCTACAGAAATTAAAAAAGTTGCGAAATTTGTACATGAACAAAATATTCGTTTAGCACGTCAGGTAGCTATTACAGTTAAAGTCTTTGAGGTTGTTCTTTCGGAAAACAGAGGGTTTGGTTTTGATTTGGATGCAGTATTTAAGGATAGAACCCAAAACGGCGGAAATATTTCTTTAGACACAATGCATACACCGACCGGACTTACGGGCACTGATACAACACCTGCTTCACTGTCTATGAAGATTATCGGTGGTGATGTTTCTGTTGATGCCGCCATTGAAGCGCTCGCCACACAAGGTACTTCCACTCTTGTAACAAGTGGTTCAGTAACAACCATGAATAACAAACCAGCTCCGATACAAGTTGTCCAAAAGCAGAGTTATATTTCTGAAATTACGAAAACAAACAGTGGCTCAACCGGTGATAATTATGATATTTCCGTTGAAACTGAAGAAATTGAAACAGGTTTCACAATGGATGTTCTACCAAGAATCATGGATCACGGTCGTTTAATGATGTTGTTTAGTTTGAGTCTTTCTAACTTAGTCAGCTTAACACCTGTATGCTTAGATGGTGGTACTTCTGATGGTTCTACAAGTTCTTCCGGTAGCTGTTCAGGACAATATATACAGAATCCTGAAACAACCGAAAGAGGATTTTCACAAGAAATCAGCATGAAGTCTGGAGATACTTTAATTTTGTCAGGTTATGAAACAGTTGACAACAAAATGCAGAAAGAAGGGCTAGGAGCTATCAATAATACAGTGTTAGGTGGCTCACAGTCCCTAACTAAGAAAAGAACAATTTTGGTTGTTATGTTGACACCGGTTGTTTTAGAATCTCCGTTATTGCCTGAGTCTCGGATGAAATTTTAGCTAATGAGGAGCAGATTGTGGCAGAAGACGATATCAACAACGACTTAGAGAATGATTCTCTTAGAGAAAATAGTAAAGAGTGGGCCTCAAGCTTTACTGTTGATGGAGTGCAGTATGCCGCCAGCATTTTTTGGGAAAGTTTACAGAACGTTGATGCTCCATTTCTAGATGCTAAGGAAGCCGCAGAAAATGTTTTAGTCGGGGCTGATTTATTTTGCGTAAAACATGGCAAATCACCACAATTAGGTTTAGCTGTATCTGCTCAGGGTTTTAAGAAGGGTATGAACGTTGCTGCCGTTACTGCTGTAACAGCAATGAGTGATTCAAGCTCTTTATTAGCAGTATTTAAGGTAGATGCCGGATATTGGTATTTATGCGTCAGAAATGATGTTATTTTGTCTGATGGCGATGTTTTATTTGTAAAAGAAGAAGACGCTAAAGAACAGTTTATGTCTATGCTCTCCGTTCCTGATTGGTCCAAAAAGATTGCGCCTGCAGAGTGGGGAATCGATGAAACAGAACAAAAAGATATTGCAGAAATTTTAGCATCCGGATTAGATGCTAAATTAGAAAAGATCAATGCCTTACGCGGAACTGAATTGGCCATTGTGGTTATTTTATCTTTAGCTGTCGGTGCATGGTTGGTTATGTTTATATCAAAAACATTTTTTACGACTAAAACTCAAGAGAATATGGTTGTTACCCGACGTGCACAAAAGAAGGTTGTGGAGGAAGTGGCAAAGGTTGTGCCGGCGCCTTGGGAATCCTTAGTTGATCCGATGTGGATGATGGATACTTGTAGAAAAACTATTCAATCAATGATTTCCGTGTCTACTCCAGGATGGACAAATATGGGCGTTACCTGTTCCCAATCTGATGCTATCACTTCTTGGAGACGAAATTTTGGCAGGCTTTCTTGGATAGAAATGGCTTTAAGTTATTCCGGTTTGACATTTACGAATAAATATATTGATGAAAAAGGCAATTCTGTTACAGCATCAATTCCTTTCCAGACTGTAAAAAAAATCAACTCTATTCCCAAAAAGTCTGTACAAGAATTATATAACATGATTAATGACTTGTTTCAGGCACTAAATTTGGATGTAGGCTTGTCTAATGGTTCAATACGTGCTGGAAATAAAACTTATTCATATGTAACATTTAAGATTTCATCTAAGTATGATCCTGAGATATGGAAACAGCTGTTAACAAAATTTTCAGGACTTGAGATTAATAATATATTCTATAATAATGGTATTTGGAATTATGAGGGGATTATCTATGCTCAGTAATCGTTTAAGAAAATATCTATTTTTGTCGTTAGCAAGTTTATTGCTTCATTTAGGTAATGTGTATGCACAGGATGCAAGCAACGTTGCAACTGTCAGTGAGGCCAGTTTACCAATTAATGTTGCTAACGAAGATACAAATAATGATGCGAATCGTGCAGATAATTCCGTATCGGGTGAAACACTTGTTTCTCCTTCAAAGGCAGTTACTGCGCCCTCTCCTCAAGTTTCTGCTGATACAGCAAAAGAAGAAGCTGATGCTTCTTCAGTAAAGGCAAATGAAACTGATGCCGACAATTTCAATTTTGATTTAAAAATGAAATCGATTAACGAAGCATCTGAGTCTCAACAAGGTGCTGAGGATAATGCTTCACAACCAAAAAAATTGGAGAAACCCGTAATTAATGATGCAGATTTACCTAAAGAATTCCAATATAAATCTAATCCAGCGGAAAATTTAGGTAATAGTGTATTATCGCAAATGGATAGTGATTTATTTACACAAATGTCTGAAATAGAGAAGAGTACAACATTATTAACATTAGAGTTAAGACGTGAAAAGATACGTAACGAAATTGAAGCACAAAAAGCTATTCGCCGCAAAAATGTTGATGATTTTGAAAAATCTCGTATGGAAGAACAATTGCGTAATTTAGAAAAAAAGAAGCAAATAGAAGCCCAAGTTATCAAGGAAAAGCAGCTATTAATTGATAAAGAAAAGGTATATGAGATATTAAAGCAAAGAAAATTGCTTAACGCTTATATGAATCATATGTTAACAACTCAACAGGAATGGTTAAAAGAAAAAGAATCATTATATGGTCAGTTAGCAGCGGTTGAGCAAGAGAAGAAAGAACTAATTGAGTTATTTAAGATAAAGATTGGCAAAGTTTTAGAGGCTTCTTCTAAAAATATCCAAACAGCAGAAGCTGCTAAAGTTAATTTTGAGAGAATCGTTAAAGGGTTAAAAGCACGTAATGAGCAATTGAGAAAGAGAATCGAAGCCGATGCACAGATTATCAAAAATACTAAAAGTAATTTGTATTTAAAATCTCAATCTATTGAAGAATTACGGGATAGAAATGCGGCTATGAATGCTTCTATGGCAAATTCTTCGGGAAGTACTTCGATTATTGCAGCAGAGGCAGCAAATGTTGTCGAAAATACTTTAGATGATTCACCTTCAAAGCTTAGTACTGAATATGCCATTTTAGGAATTACAGGGCGCTCCGGCGTTATGTCTGTAGAATTGATTGATGCAAGTGGCCAGCCAATATCTTTGAAAGTCGGTTCACCTTTGCCAACGGGGCATATTGTAAAAGAGATCGGTTCTGACTATGTAAAATTCAGTCGAGATGGCTATGATGATTATCTTTATGTCGGAAAAACCATTGATGGTGTTACTCCGACGTTAGGCTTATCAAAAGACGGTATTGAATAACTTTTTATTTATAACAGGTAAGAAGATATGGCGGAAGAAGAGCAAGAACAGCAAAAAAGTACTAATACTTCTAATTTTGAAGAAGAAGATACTAGTGCTGCACCTGTCAAAAAAGCTAGTCTTTTTGATACCTTATTTGCAAATAATAATAAACTTTTAACAGTTAATGGTTCCGAATTTGCAATTTCTAATGAAACTCGGCGATTATTAGCATTGTTTTCTGATGGTACTTATTTAGTATCTAAAGATAATCGTTTTGATGGAGCGGTTTATAACTTTGAGTCTAACGTCAAGAGACGTAAGATTCCTATTAAAGCTCCTATTTATGTAACATTAAATGAAATTTCTGCTATTTATGCTTATGCTGAGCGAGGTGCTGGTACGGTTGATGTATCTGCCGCAGAAGCTGAAGATATGCAGATGCAGATTGACTTTATTAATATTATACAACGTGCATCGCAAAAGAAAGTTTCAGATATACATGTTATTGTCGGATCGTCTTCAACCATTTTATTTCGTGAAAATGGTATTATGGTTAAACAGAACGAATATGGTGGTGATTGGGGAGAAGCATTTGTCCGTTCTGTATTTGCATCTGCGGATATTTCAGACTCTAACTATTCACAGAATGAATTCCAGGGTGCACAAAAATTGGGTTCTACACCGCTCCGCGGTTCAAATGGAAAATTAATGTTGCCCCATAATGTTTTGGCTATCCGTTTGCAATTTAATCCTATCGCATTTGGTTCGCAATATTTGGTTATGCGTCTCTTATATGCCGATGACAATCCGGAAGGTAGTTCAGATTTACGTTCTTTAGGATTGGGTAAATTTGAGGAAGATTTGTTCTATAAAATGCGCAGTATGGCGGTTGGTGTTAATGTGGTTGCCGGCCCGACAGGTTCCGGTAAATCTACAACATTGCAACGTAACATGATTAAATTATTGCAAGAGAAAAATTATCAGATTAATTTGTTAACCGTGGAGGATCCTCCTGAATACCCGATTCCAGGTGCCAGACAAATGCCTGTTACCAATGCAAATACAGAAGAAGAAAAAAATGAGCAATTTACAAAGGCTTTGTCTGCGGCGTTGCGTTCTGACCCTGACGTTGTGTTAGTTGGTGAAACGCGTTCTTTATCCACTGCCGAGTTAACGTTTAAGGCAGCTCTTTCCGGTCACGGTGTGTGGACAACCTTGCACGCAAACTCTGCTCCGGCTATTGTTACACGTCTGAGAGATATGGGGATACAACCTTACTTATTAAATGACCCGGAAATTGTTAAAGGGTTAGTTTCTCAACGTTTGTTTAGAAAACTCTGCCCGGCATGCCGTCAATCTATCAAAACAAAAGAAGGTTCGCCTGAATTTGAAAGACTTAGAAATGCTCTGGGTGACTATGGTATTGAAAATGTTTACGTCAGTGGTCCAGGATGTAAAGCTTGCGGTTATAAAGGATTCAAGGGTAGAATGGCTGTTGATGAAATTATATTACCTGATTCTCATTTCTTAAAGATGATGATTGATAGTGAAACCGCTAAAGCTATTGACTATTGGGTAAGTGAATTAAATGGTCGTCCCTTGAAAGATGCTGCCATTGAACGTATGATTAAAGGGCAAATTGATATGGATGAAGTAGAGCGTTGGTGCGGATTAATTGACCAGCGTCCAGTTTATTAAGGATAGTAGAAGTGAAAAAAGAAGACGATAGTAATGCTGCTTTTAATAAGGCTATGAAATCCTTAAACTCTTTAGAGGTTTCTTTTGCCCGTTTTCGTGTTGGCATGGCTAATAAAGCACGTTTGAAAGTCTATAAGAAATTAGCATCTTTATTGCGAAACAGATTCTCATTGATGAATGCTCTGGATATTATGTATGAGAGTATTACGGATAATGGTAAGCACCCTAATGAGCCTATGGCCATTGCTATTGCATCATGGGGTAAATCATTACAAAATGGTTATGCTTTTTCTGATGCCTTAAAAGGTTGGGCACCCAGCCGTGAGAGACTTATGTTATCCGTTGGTGATATGTCTGACTTGGAAGGCGCTCTATTAAACTTAATTCGTGTTGCAGAAGGTACGGATAAGATGTTAAAGCCTATTATCGGGGCTATTGCCTATCCTTCTTTCTTACTTTTAATGGCGGTTTTGGTTATTTATGCCATCGGTGCCTACATGGTGCCTCCGATGGAAGATGCTGCTCCTAATGCTCGTTGGTCCGGTACTGCTAAAGATTTGGTTAATGTTTCACACTGGATTCAAAATAATTGGTTATTAGCTTTTTCTTTCTTCCCGGCACTATTCCTTCTCATTTATGCTACTATCGGTGTTTGGACAGGTCCTACACGCAAAATGATTGATGACTGCCCACCTTGGTCTTTATATAAAATGTTTATGGGTATTACATGGTTACTTTCTTTGTCTGCTCTTATTAAAGGTGGTGTGCCCATTTCTGTAGCATTATCTTCCTTGAGGAAAGATTCTAATCGTTATTTGAAAGAACGTATTGATAGAGCGATGGATTTTATTAAAAACGGTGATAACCTCGGTCAGGCACTCTCTAAGTCAAAATTAAATTTTCCGGATAAGGAAATTGTGGCAGACTTGCGTATTTATGCTGAATTAGATAACTTTGAAGAAGCTTTGGATAAGCTTGCAAATGACTGGCTTGACGAATCTGCAGAAGCTGTTGAAGCAAAGGCCTCTATTTTGAACATGGTTGCCATGTTTGCAATTTCCGGTATTATTGCATGGGCCGTTTTTGGCGTGTTTGAAATGCAAGACCAAATTACAAGTGCGATGGGATAAAGTGATGAATAAAACTTTTTTTGATATTAAAAATATTCGTTTATACTTGCATAAGTTATATCAAAAAAGCGAGACGATTTTGACGTATGTTACAAATATTCTATTTCATTTTTTAGCTGTAATACAGCGACATATTATTGAGCATAAAAAGATAATTACAAAAATTTTGTTACCGTTTTTAATTATTGGCGGTGGTTATTATGCTTGTTCCGCATCGCAACGTGCCATTATCCGCGATGTTAGTGATATATTTATCTTATCTGATGATATTCGTTCATATTTTTCCAATAAGCCTGATTACTGGGGGCTTAATACAAAATTTGTCATACGTAATAAAATTCTTCCTCGCCGTTTCACTCGCCGGCATAAAGTTATCTTAAAAAGCAAAAGAAAAATAATGTTTGGAAATGGTGAAAATGCAGATACAGTTATGCCTACAATGCAAACGTTTGATATTGTTTTGCCCAATCTTAATAAAGCACAATGTATTTCTTACGCTGAAGCTGTTGTTTCTGATGAGAATATGTTGAAGTTGTATAGTATTCGTATTGTTAATAGTTTAGGTAATTTTGCTTTTGAATGGGGAAATAATGTAAGACCTTTGCCGGTTGCAAAATATGCAACAAAAGATCTTTGTGTAAAAGGTCAAAATACTGTCATTTGGACCATGAAATAATTTAGAATAATGGCGAACCTTGCGTCATCTTTATGGATTGCATTTCTATTGAAGTAGCTAAATTTAATTTACCACTACGAATGATTGCACGGATTTGGCAGGCCTTATTGATATCCGGGTTTGCAAATAATGTTTCTATACGTGGACGGCGACGATTTTCAACACCATACAATTCTTGTTTAACAATACTTAGCAGTCCACGTGATAATATATCATAAGCAGATGTTTCACTCATGGAATAGCTTGCGTACTTTACTATAGAACTTATGGCATCTGTAATAGTGCTCGCGTGAATTGTTGTTAAAACAAGGTGTCCTGAAATGGCGGCACGTAAGCATTCTCTTGCGGCATCGGGCGTACGAATCTCACCGATTAATATATATCGAGGTTTAGAACGAAGAGCCGATTTGAGAGGAGAACCCCAATCATCTTTGTTTACTTCTGTTTGTTTACAAAACCCCAATGAACCATTAAATGATTGATACTCACCATCTAACGGCATTTCTGCCGGATCTTCAATTGTGTATGCAAAACCGCCTTGTAAATTCAAATATTCTGCAAGAAGCGCTGAAATTGACGTTGTTTTACCGGAACCCGTAGAACCGGCCCATATTATTAAACCACTTTGGTTAGCCAGTGATAACATATATTGTACAAAGCGATGATCGAAATTTAAATTATGAATACTTGGTACTGTTTGCGGCATTCTACGTAAACAATATATAGGACCACTGATACTTACAACATTTTCTATTCTGAAATAAGTTCCTTTATAATTCATAGAGTATGATGTTTCTCTGTGCGGAATCGATAATACTTTTTGATAGAATTCTTCTTTATCGCAAGGATTAATTTTTCTTAAACTATTTACATATCTTTCATCAGATATGTAAAAATCTTTATTTGTATTTATATAAAGATCAGAAAAACTATGCTGTAAAACTTCTATCTCATCCATTTCTTTTTCCAATCTCTAGATTTTTAATGTTATTTATAGATTTATCGATAAACCTATTATAGTCAGTCTTGGTTAATTTTAATCTAATAATCTGATATAAAATATCTAATGAATTCTGACAAATCTTTTCATTTATTTCTTTTTTTGCTTGTTCTAAGGCTACATCTATTCTTGATGTTGTTTCAGTTTGCTTTCTCCTCAATAGTTGATCTAATTCTTGTAATCTTTTTTCTTTTGTCTGTTCTATTGCTCTTTTTTGACTTTCAATAATATCATTAACTTCATTTTCTGTATTTATAAATTTACGCTCATATTCCGCATATAACTTTTGCGCATCTAATTTCAGATTTTCTGCTTCTTGCAGTTCATTTTTTATTCTATCAATGCGATGATTAATCATCTCTTTTATTTTTTTACTTACCGGCATAAAAAGCAGACATACAATCAGAACAAAAGATGCTCCAACCCAAAATTCCGCGCTTTGGTAAAATATTTCTTCGTGTTCAACGGCAATATCTATCACTTCTGATGTCATGATATTTTTTTCTCCTGCATAACAGTTTCTATATCTTCACGGGTAATAGATTTTATATCCAATTTTTGCAAGATTTCATAGGCCATATCTTGTGATAGTATATTCATCTGCTTTAATATTGTTTTTTTCTCTTTATTCAAAGAAGCCTCACTCTCTGCAATTTTTTGTTTTAATTGCTTTGTAATTTCTTCCTCTTTCTCCATAATAATCTTTTTTAACTCCTGCTCATTTTGAGCAATTTCTGTCATTGCTGTTGCTTTAGCCGCAGCTAATGTCGTTTCGTAGCGATTTAATGCTGTTAAAGCTTTTTGATTAATTTCTTCAGCTTTTAAGATAAAGTCATCAAGCTTACGCTTCCTCGTCTCAATAGTCTCGGAAATTTTAGGAACGATTACCTTTGCCATTATAAACCATAAGCAGCAAAAAGTTGTTACGAGCCAAAAAACTTGCGTTATATATGTTGATGCTTCTAACTGCGGCATTGCAACTAACCTGTTATTATTTATTAATCATCATAATTGCGACAACTAATGCATACAAAGCAATTGCTTCAATAAAACCAGCAGCAATAAAACCTAATGTCTGGACATCTTTTTTAACTTGAGGATTACGGCCAATCGTTTCAATTAAAACACTCCAAACTTTTCCTAAGCTTAAAGCTGCTGCCATCATTGATAGAGCACAAAGACCAACACCGATGTACATTAATGAATCTGAAGAAACAATATTTTCCATTTTCTTTCCTTTCTAAAATATAAGTTAGTGGCTATGTAGTGCATCACCTAAATAGATACACGACAAAATAGTATAAATATATGCTTGTAATATTCCTATAAATATTTCAAAAGCAATTATGCATCCGGCAAAAATAAACGGAAATTCGCCGCCTAATATGCCTAGTGCAACAATAAACCCAGCGATTGTCTTTAGCATAATATGCCCTACCGTCATATTTGCTGCAAGTCTTATTGTCAGACTAAAAGGTTTTGACAATAAAGAGATAATTTCTATCGGAATAATCAGTGGTGCCATTAACCAAGGCACATCTTTAGGAAAAAATGTCCGTAAATATCCCCATTTTTTATGTTTAATTCCAGCATATATGTTAAGTGCTAAACCTATTAATGAAAGGGTTCCAACTGCTGCAATATGTGATGTAAATGTAAAGCTGTATGGGAAAAGTCCCAACATATTTCCTGTAACAACAAATAAAAACAACGTAAAGATGAATGAAAAATATTTCATTCCATCTCTACCCATATTATCTATTACCATATTGTGAATAAATTCATAAATACTTTCCGGAACACATTGTGCTGCAGTTGGTATTAAACACCTCTTACGTAAACAAAACGAAAAAATAGCGATTACAATAACACAAGTTAAAAGCATACATAATGATGAATTTGTAAAACTAATGTCATACTCACCCAATTTTATCGGTAGCAATTTTTTAATCGTAAATTGTTCCATTGCGTCAGACATAAGATTTATTACCCTTTCTTACTCTCATCTTGTTTACTCAGATAGCGACTAACATTTAATATCCCCGCCATACCTCCGAATATGGTAAATATTAACAAAAAAAGATAGTTAAAGTCAAACACTTCATCTAAAATATACCCTATTCCCATACCAACAAACACACCGGATACCATTTCAACTGCTATCTGAAAAACCATAACAATAGGAGAGGCTTCCGCTTTTTCCGGTATTTTATTTACTTTGTTTATGTTTTTCGCTTTTATAGCCGTAATTCTATCATCTATCTCTTTTATATCTTTAGGAATTTCCGACACGACTATTCTCCGCCAAGCCTTTGTTCCAGATATTTTTTGAAATCATCATAGCTTTTAGATCCGATAATTAACTCTTTTCCATCTTTTCCTTCAACAATAAATGATGGTGTACCTGCAATGCTGAATGTTTCTATAGCATTATCCTTAACTAATAAAATATCGCTGGTTAGCATTTTATCATTGTTACAAGAAGTTATGTCTTCGTCACTCATTCCAAATGCTTTAGCGTATTTATATAACACTTCTTCGCTCTCAGAAAACATCCAGTCTTTGTGATCATATAGCTCAGATATAAAATCATAAAATTTTTCTTTAGGTAAACAATATGATAATTTTGCGGCCCTCATCGATATTACCTCTATCGGAAAATGAATAAAAACAACGCGAAGCTTTCCTGTGGCAACAAAATCTCTTATTAGCTTCGGCAATGTAAATTTATGAAAATCACGACAGTGTGCACATGTCATCGAAGAGAAAATAAACATTGTCAAAGGTGCATTTTCTATGCCGAGTGCTCTTGTACGTTCCGGTCTTAGGCCTATATCTCCTGATACTTTTTTAGAAAAAGCTTTTTCTTGTGCATATGCTGGATTAGATAAGACAAACGTATTATCCTTAAAAATAAATCCTTTTGCCGTTAAATAACCGTATGCACAAATTACATAGACAGCTATTGTTGCCAATATACGGCTAACTCTTTTAATAATGTTCTCAGCCAATTTTTCTACTCCTTATTTGCTAATAAGATTTTTTTACCAATCTTTATTAAATTTTCTCTTAATTTTTCATCTTTTATTTCTTCTGTCAATTGCATCAAATATTTTTTATCTTCTTCTGAAACTTCTAATTCTTGTGTATTTTCTGCCTTTTTTCCTGTAAACATCGGTCGAATATTTGCATTTTGGCTAATGTTTAGCTTATGTATTGCTTGATAGCCAAAATAAGCATTTATTTTTTCCAATATATAATTTTCTCTATGCTGTATTTCCAGTGCGAATCCGCCTACTGGTGTTTCAATGTACAGAGTTCGACAATTCGTGTGAGGATTATATTTTGTATTAAGCGGTTGGCAAAAAGTAGCCATTTCATTGCCTATAATATTGCGCCAATTTAGTATAATATCTGTTCCGATTAAATCCTCTGCTGATAGGGAATTTTTTATTATTGGCATAAAGATACTGCCCAAACTTTCCAGATCGCTGCTATGTCTTTCCTCTGAAATATTTATTTTATACTTTTTCATTGTCACTATTGCATTTATATTGGTTTAAGGGATGGTGTTTTTTTACTTCATCAGTTAGTCTTTCTGTAGTAATATGCGTGTAAATTTCTGTAGTTACAATATTTTCGTGTCCGAGCATTTTTTGTATAGAGCGTAAATCAACCTTACTGTTCACTAAATGTGTTGCAAATGAATGTCTTAATATATGCGGGTGAACTTTATTTACGTCTAACCCTGCCAGCATAGCTGTCTTTTTTAAACTTTTAAAAAAACTCACTCGAGTAATATGCCCACTTAGTGAGCGAATAGAGGGGAACAACCACTTACTTTTTCTTTTTCCCAAAAATTCATCACGATATAATATGTATTCCATAATATCTTTAATAATATTTTTAGCTATCGGCACAATGCGTTCTTTACTGCCTTTTCCATATATCAGCACCTGCTGAAGATCGCAATTAATTGCATTTTCAGGTAAAGAAACTAACTCAGAGACACGCAAACCAGAGACAAACATGAGTTCTATCATGACTTTCGTACGTATATCAGAAAAATTCTTTTTTCCGGAAAAGACAAGACACATTTTCTCAATTTCTTCTGGGGTTAGAAAAGATGGTAACATTTTACCTATTTTTGGCGTTGCTATTCTACTTGCCGGATTATTTTTGATAATACTCTCGCTTTGTAAAAATTTATAGAATTCCCTGATACAGGAAATCTTTCGAGCTAACGTTTTTGCTGCATAGTGCGAATCGTTCATACCCTTAAGATATTTTTCAATATCTTTTTTTGTTGCTTGTTCAAGCGATACCGGTTTTATTGCTTCCTCATACAGGAGCATATCTTTTTTATAGGCATACATTGTGTTCAAAGAAACACCTGTTTCTACCATTTTCATGTCTAAGAATTCTTTGATAAAATCTCTCATTTACTTAATTTAAGTTCTATATTCTTGCTAATATGTTCTTGTTCCGGTGTAATATTTTTGCACGCTGTATATGCTATTCCGGCTACAAGAACAAGCAGAAAGAATATTAAACCATATCTATTTTTTTTCATTGTCATCTCCTTAGCAATCTTCTTGTAAAGTTATATTTTATATTAATAACACATATACCGTCTTGTAAAGCAGAATATATATTTTGTACAAGTCCGAAGATAGAGAATATAACAAAAACCCCATCGAAACATTTCAATGGGGTCTTGATAAATGGAATAAGCCACTATTTTTTGATTTTGGGAGGGAGACTGATATTTGAGATTTAGGGCTAGTGGCTTATTATTGTTAAATAAACCGATTTTTGTTTAGGGAGGGAGATGAGAATTATGAAAAAGACAATCATCGGTTTATTTTGAGGGAGGGATAATTTCCAAGCATTTTTCTACTTCATATAGGAGTGTTTTTTTATTATTATGAATAAAATGAAAATTATCCCAAAGGTCTATATATAGAATGCTATAAAAAATAGAATTAAACAAAATTTCTTTGTTTATGGACATAAATTACACAAAAAATATTATATTGTCAAGTAAAAAAAATAATTTTTTTAGTTCTTTATTAAATAATTGTTATGTCTTCATTTATGGAGATAATATCATATTTCTAAGCTATTATTTGGTTTTGCCGCTGTTAAATTACAATATTTATCAGTTACATGGCACTAAAAAAAACTTGCATATTTAAAACTAACAACTAATATGAAGCTGATTTCGTATTTATTTTGTCTTAGAAAATTATGCTTCCTATAATTTGTTGAAAGTTTGGGTTTTTCATATTTCCTAAGATACTGATGTTAGTTTATTCAATAATTATATAAATTAATTCTCTAATTTCTTTGCATTATGAAAACAAAGTACATCTGGCGATATATGGCGATAGTCATATTTGCTCTTGTGTGTTGTGCGTTTTATGCGTGCAACGATGATGAAGAGAAAGATCCTATTCCTGAGCTTCCTGTCAACGAGGAGACTACCGGAGAGGTTAGCTTTTCTATCAACAGTGACGGCGGTAGCGGAACTGGTAGCAGTTCCTCCCCCGCAGTGGTAAATGGTGATACTCTTGATATGGCTATCAGCCAGAAAAGCAGTTACACTGATCCTAATGGCAGCGTTTATACTTGTGAGCCTAAAGCAACAATTAAGCTTTTTGCCAAAGTTGATACGCTATATGTGAAAGACTTACAAACTTTACTTAGTGTTAAAGACAGCTTAAATCAGGAAAAGCAAACTGATAAGACAGGCTATGTACAGCATCAAACCACTCAAGTATTTGATATAGGTGGTCAAGCGATCACATTTGATTTGGGGTATGAAGTTTATAGCTATGTGAATTCATTGCAAAAAAACATAGAAATGCCCTATGTTAAAGTTAATCCGGCTAAGTATGGTTCTGTTCAATCAAAGGAAACCGAAAAAACACGTGGCTCCGCAACGGCAGCAGTTCAAGGTATTCGTTTGAAAAGGCTTGGCTCTGTTACGCGCGGCATAACGGTTACTACTTCTGAAGCTTATGAGGTAAATGTATCATTTAACCTGGATATTTCCAGCGTTAATACTAAAAATGATACCTCACAATCGCTTTCTTTTGAAGTAACATATGTCGGTATCGTGAAGACAAGTACGGAGCTTCCGGATCCGACGATGGACTTTACTTATCACTTAGATGTTTTAGGTGGCACACACAATTCTACATCACCTTTCGCCCTTATAACAGGAGAAACTCTTGCTCTGCAGTGGATAGCAAAAAGCCAATACAGCTATTTTTCACCATCCACATTGGAACAGCAGGTCATCCTTTATGAACCGAAAGTAACTATGAATTTGAGTGCAACTAAAGACACTATATGGATTGACCACGTAGAAGATTTGGATAATGTTTCTCCCGTGCAGTCAGAAGTAGCAACTTCCGGCGATAATCCGGCGGTAACACACGGTAAAAGTATATTTACTCTCGGAAAGCAAAATCTGACGTTGAATTGGAGTTATGAAGCTTATGCAGACTTAAATGCAGAAGGCGAATCTGTGAAGATGCCTTATTTGCAATTAAGTGAACCGCAAATTATTTCTGTAGCAAAACAAGCATTGGATGATGCAACAATTTCCGGTAAAAAGGCAAAAGTTTATGAGGTAACAGCGACGCTTTCTCAAGAACTTACCTCGGTTAATGCATCAAACCCAATTTCTGAAACCATCGTTTATGTTGTGAAATATACTGCGATGATGGAGGTTAAGCTTGTAAAAGTTACCTATCGGAAGGCTTGGGATTGGGTAGAGGCTCATGATAATATGAAACTTGCTTCTTATGCAAAAGTCTATCGTGACCGTACATATTCTACCGGTGAAACTTTTACGGATATGTTTTCCAATTACGGTCATTTTCCAGATTGGGCAAGATCAATAGATCCCAGCGCATTGGAGGGTCAGGAAGTAATGTGGGATGATAATAAAATTTCTTATTCTTATATGACCAACACGAGTATAGGAGATAGTATTTATATTTCTACGCAAAGTATCGGTGTACCGGATATAAGTAAGGTCTGCTTTTTAGAGTATACTGATAGAGGGTATGGTGAATTTCCATCTCCGGGCACGTGGGATGCCTATCATTTGGAAAAGAGCTATGTCAATCAGGATATTTCGTTGCAAAATATTGAAGTAAATGGAGCGGATAATATATCTTCCCAACCTAGTGGGTGGTATTGGTGGGAAATAGCCTATGACAATGGTGTTGTTTTGTATTATAATGATCAAGAATGGCCATATTGGGAATGGGGGTATTTCTTAAGTTTTCTTCTTCGTGGGGGATTCGTTGATGAGTATCTGGTGTTGGACGGACATATGTTTACTTTCTTAGAGTATCGCGGTCCGTTTAACTTTGATTATCGAGAAGAGCCCATCACCATGCCCAATGGTAAGCCTGCGAAGGTGATAACATTTGATGTGCATAATACCTACCTCGGTAAGAACTTCTACGGTGCAATCGTAGATACGGTTTATCAGAACAAGTAGCTTTAACACTCTCTTTAAAGCCCTGTTGACAGTAATGTCGGCGGGGTTTTTTAGTACAAAAAAGAGGCTAATTTGCCTCTTTTTTGTTTTCCATGCTTTTAATTTCCGCATCGGAACACATATTTTCGTATGTGCGAATTATAAGGGAATAGAAATGAGTACCCTCAAGCCTCCTAACTCACTATCTGATAACTCAATTTTTCCACCATGCGATGTAATAATATCGCGAGCGATAGATAATCCTAAGCCGACTCCGCCTGTTTCTTTGTTACGCGACTCGTCAATGCGATAAAATGCTTTGAACACATCTTCCCTTTTTTCTTCAGGAATTCCCGGCCCATCATCATCTACGGTAATTTCTAGCTTTTTATTATTGCTTTCTAGTGCGACAGCTATCGTTTTGCCATAATTAAATGCATTGGAAATGATGTTTGTTACGGCACGTTTCAATGCCTGCTCACGACCTTGAATAGCACTAACCTGGTCATTGGTTGAATAACGAATCATCGCTTTGCTGTTACGGAATTTGTTAATAATGCTTAGGATAAGCTCGTTCATATCAACAAAGGTATTTTTTTCACCACCTTCACCGGAAACAAATGCTAAATAGCCATCCAGCATTTTTTCCATTTCATTAATATCATCAATGAATTCTTTATTTTCCTCATTTTCCGGCAACATAGCCAATTGCAACTTCATACGTGTTAAAGGTGTGCGTAAGTCATGCGATACACCGGCAAGCATTTGCGTACGCTCGGAAATCTGTTTTAAGATACGCTCTTTCATCTTAATAAAGGCTATACCTGCTTTACGTACTTCAGAAGAACCGTAAGGCTTGAACGGAGTGTTAATACCTTTACCAAAATCTTCTGCCACTTGAGCTAAAGTAGCAATAGAACGTACTTGTATGCGTAAAAACAGTGTTGCAACTAAAAATAGAAGAAGAGAGGTTCCTATCATCCAAGCTAAGAAGCCGAATAGTGATGTACTGAAAATATTCTTTGTGGATGTTACAAATCTATATAAGCCACCGGCTGTTTCTACGAGGATAATAACATCTTGGCGACCATTATCCAAATAAACATTGGTTAATGTCTTAGGAAATTTTTCATGCAAAGACTGTTCTAATAGCCCTGTAACCAGCTTATAGTCTTTTCCATAATGTGTATTTGTTTTAATAGATAGAATCTGTTCGTCTTCAGTAATTAAGTCGAACTTTATACTATAATTTTCCGCGTAAAGTTGTTGGATCTCTGCCAAGTTATTCGGATTATTCTGAGTTAACTCAATTGCAATGGCAACATTATTTGATAAGTTGTTAGATAAACGTCTACCGACCTTTTCCCAGTTTCCATCCCAAAAAGCTACAACAGATACCACTTGAACCAGAATTAATGGTATAAAAATCAGTAACATTGTCCGAAAAAATAATGTATTGGGCATTATTTTTAATTTGAGATATTGCAAAGATTTTTCCATTTTATCGGGAAATTTTATGTGCATTTCTTTTACTCCTTTATTCAGAAATCAATCTATATCCTTTGCCACGAACAGTTTGCAAATAGCGTGGATTTTTTGTATCCGTTTCTATTTTTTTCCTTAAACGGGTAATTTGAACGTCAACAGTGCGTAAACTTTCCGGACTGCCAAGAACTTCAGCTAGTTCTTCGCGACTATATACTTCACCAACATTTTTGCCCAATAAATTCAGAAGCATTCTTTCAACTGGTGTGATATGAATAACTGTTCCTGTTGTATCAAACAATTCACCTTTATTCAAATCATAGCAAACACCGCTAAATATTAATTTTTCAGCTCGTTCCTTAATTTCTTGGGTACGCCTCAAGATATTATTGATGCGTAATACCAATTCTTTCGGTTCAAAAGGTTTGCAGATATAGTCATCAGCACCAATCTCTAAACCATTGACACGATCTGCGGTTTCCCCCATTGCAGTCAGCAAAATAACCGGAACATTATTCCTTTCTGCTCGTAGTTTAGCTAAGAATTCTGTTCCGGTTACTTTAGGCATCATAATGTCTACAATTAACAAATCAAATGTATAGACAGATAAAAACTCTTCTGCTTGAAAAGCATTTTCTGCAGCAGATACTAAGAATCCCTGTTCTTCTAGATAGCGTTGCAGAAGACTTCTTAACCTTGTATCGTCATCAACGACCAATATGTGTTTTTGAACTTCTGCCATGAGCTATGACCTTTATTTTTTTGTTTTTGCAGAGGACTTCTTAACTGGGTTCTTTTTATCCGGTGCAACTTTCTTTTCTTTTGTAGCAACTGTTACTGCAGGTGTTTTTTTAACACTGTTTTCTTTTTTAATATAATTCAAACTTTGCTCAAAATACTGATAACCGGTAATAAATGTTAAAATACCAGCGACCCACAGTAAAATTTCACCTAAGCCACCCCAAATAAACCAGCCTTTGAAGAACAGCATAGATAGTGCCGTCATTTGGAAGCCCGTCTTCCATTTGGCTAGACGCGTTACTGGTAACCCGACATTAACTTCACGCAAAAACTCACGTAATCCGGAAACAAGTAATTCTCTGCACAAAATCACAAATACGGGAATATAGCTTATAGGATGTAAAGCTCCCGGCTTTGCTAAAAAAACGACTAATGCAGATGCAACTAACAGCTTATCTGCTATCGGATCAAACAAACGACCAAATGCAGAAACTTCACCACGATCACGTGCTAATTTTCCGTCATAATAGTCTGTAATAGAAGCCGCAATAAATAGTATGCCGGCTAAATAGTTAAAAAAGCAGCAGTTAACGTAAACTGATAAAAAAATCAGCGGAATAACTGCAATTCTTGAAAGTGTAAGCAAATTTGGTAAATTATACACGACACAATCCTTTCCAATAATCAAAAACCCTATTATGTTTCATAATAATTATTTTTTTTATTTATGGAAGTAATTATAAATGTTTTCAGCTGTTTTTTTATTAATTCCGATAACTTTTGCTATATCTTCAACAGATGCCTCCTTAATAGCATCCACAGATCCGAAATAATTTAACAAATCTTTTTTACGTTTAGCGCCAATTCCTTCTATATCATCAAGGCTGGATTTTGTTATCGATTTAGCCCTCTTTTTGCGATGTGTACCGATTGCAAAACGGTGTGCTTCATCTCTTAATTTTTGCAAATAAAAGGCAATTGATGAGCGATATGGAAGAGCAAAGCTCTCTCGCCCAATTTGATGATAAAATTCTTTTCCGGCATTTCTATCCGGCCCTTTAGAAATTGCAATAATAGTTATATCACTTAAATCATAATCTTTTAGGCTTTCATGAACAGCATGCAGTTGTCCCAGGCCACCGTCAAGTAAGATTACATCCGGTTTATTTTCTTTGCTCATTCTGTCAAATCGACGTTTTAAAACTTCTCTCATCATGGCAAAATCATCATTTGTAATACTTTTATCTTTAATATTAAAAGTTCTGTATGATTTTTTATCAAACCCTTCCGGTGTTGCCACAACCATCGCTCCAACAGCATAACTCCCTTGGTTATGCGAATTATCATAAATTTCGATACGTTGAGGAATTTTAGAAAGATTAAAGTAATTCTGCATCTCTATTAAATTATCGTGGATGCTTTTATTCTCAGCTAAGCGTCTTTCTATTGCTGCTAAGGCATTTTTGCACACATTTTGTACTAATTTGTATTTATCACCCTTGCTAAAGAGTTCGATTTTTACATTCAATGCACTTTCTAAAAATTCCGCATTACCTATAGCTATTGGCAGAAATATTTCTTTAGGTGGTATGTGATTAGCATAAAACGTACTTAAAAATGCTTCCAAGATTTCGACATCTGTTTCATCATCTGTCTGCTTGATAAAATAAGGTACATTGCCACAATTTTGCCCACCACGGATAAAAAATATCTCTATGCAATATAAATTATCTTTATGAGCTATACCTATAATATCTACAGATTTTAAACCAGCATATTCCAAGTTGGCATGTGTTTGTATTCCTGTTAAAGCCTTAATTCTGTCGCGTAAAATAATCGCTTGTTCAAAGTTTTCATCTTCGCTTGCTTGTTGCATTTTTTGAGAGAGCTCTGTTTGAATATTTGTGCTTTTACCTTCTAGAAAATTGATAACATCTCTGACAGCTTGTTGATACTCCTCTTTACTAACTTTACCGACACATGGTGCTGAGCAACGTTTAATCTGATACAATAAGCAAGGTCGTTCGCGATTATTAAAGATATTATCTCTACAACTTCTCAGCATAAATACTTTTTGTATTGTCTGTAAGACATCGTTAACTGCCGTAGCACTCGCATAGGGGCCAAAATACAGGCAATTTCCGTGTTTGCTACCGCGAAACTTTTTCAGCGCCGGAAAATCATTATCTTTATCTAACATAAGGTATGGATAAGATTTATCATCTTTAAGCAAAATATTATATTTAGGATGTAACTTTTTTATGAGTTCATTTTCCACAATAAGTGCGCGGTTCTCATTTTTTACTATTATGAACTCCATTCTACGTACTTCTGCGACCATCCGTTGGAGACGCGCTGGCAGTTGTTCTATATGTGTATATGCAACAATACGTTTCTTTATATTTTTTGCTTTACCGACGTATAATACTTCATCTTTTTCATTCAACATTCGATATACGCCGGGTGCTTCCGGTGCTATTTTAACATTTTGCTTAAGAATGTTTAATCCTAACTTTATATCAAACATACTTTAATCCATAAATCGCCATTCTTTGCCATTATACACACAGCCATGCTTTTGATATTCCGGTTTAAGAATATGAATATCTCCTGCACCTGAATAGTCATAGTAAGTTTTAATCAAATAAGGATCTATTTTATGGGCCGGAATTTTTTTACCGCGTTGTTCCCAGTAAGTGTCCCAAAAAATACCAGCAGATATCATTTTGGGCTTTTTCGTGCGGATAAGCTCATTTAAATCATCCCTTTTGGCAATACCTGCCTTTTCCCCCAATACATCTATTTGCCCGAGTAAAATTGCGTAATAACCGGGATCTTTAGCTTTTAGATTGTATGTTGCATAATACCCATTAATCGCATAGTCACAGGGGGTCAAAATATTAAATGCAATTTCATGCCCATTTTGCCTATCATGCGTTTTAATATTATTTTTGTAGGTTAACTGGTAACTATAAAATCCAACAAATAACAAATAAATAATGCCTACACCGGCTAAAAAATTATTTTGATTAACTTTTTGCGTAAAGAAGATAGCTAATATTAAAATTCCAAAGCCTAACCATGCTGTTACGTGGGTATAGTTAATCTGGTGAGCATACGCTGAATATGTCAGCAAATATATAATATTCGCCCAAATTATCAATTTACGGTACTTTAACGGTCTTGCTAAAAACATTACCGAAAGCATTATTGACAACATGAGCCAGAAAATAACGTAATGTAAAAATGCCGAAAAATAAAGCATTCTTAAAGCTGTTTCTACCAAAAACATAATACTGAACAGACGTTCTAAAATGCTTCCTTTATATAAGAAATAGAAACTGGCAATTGATGCTATCGGTAAGAATACATAAAAATCGATATATTCTCTTGGTGGGAAAATGATCCGTTGTTCTTCAAAAATTTTAGGAATATATGTATTAAACGGATAGTTGGATAACCAATAGACTTTTAATGCATCATGATGGTATAAATATCCGACGAAACAAGCCAGTAATATGAGCGGTATTGTACAAGCTTTTACAAAATGAGAAAATTTCATCTTTCCGATAAGCAACCAATAAATTACTGCCAGTCCCGGAATTATTAAGTGCATAAGTACTTTTTGAGTAAACATAAAGCTGATAAAAAAGCTTAGAAAACTTATGATTAAAAATTTATCATTTTCTTTTTTCAGATACACAAAAAGATAGTATAACCCCATATAGAAGAAAAGAAACATAAAGGTATCCGGTCTGTAATCGGTTGACCATAGTAAAGAATATGCTGAGACAAGTAATGCCGCCAAAAATAAAGAAGCTATTTTGTTTGAATTATCCAAAAACAGTAATTTGGCTTGATAATAGGCAATACCATAGAGCATTGACATACTGATGATGTTAAAAATTGAATAAATACTAAAATCATCAATTAAATAAGCTACCAAAGGCGCTGATAAATACCAAGTTAGAGGATTGTGGTGTTGGAAGAAATCCTTATATGGCATATATCCCATCCATACCATCCATGAAGTATGTAAATGTTCAACATTGTCTCCATTAGCTTTAAGTACAATACCATAAATGTAAGCACTAATAAAAAACATGGCTATCAAATAAAACCACAAGAACCGTTGAATATATTTAGTCTGCATACAACCATTCTCCTTTTTTCTTATCAAATTGACATATTTTATGCCTATATTCATATTTTAATACATAAAAATCAGGAAATTGCGTCGGTAAATAATATTTATCCAATAATCCTCTGTCCACTTGCTGTACAGGTACGCTTCTTCCACGATGCAGATCGTAGCTACTCCAGTAAACTCCTCCGAAAATTAACTTAGGTTTATATTGTTCTACCAGTAAAGAGATATTTGGATGAGGGGGTAACCCTATCTTTTCAGCTGCCATATCTACGTGACCTAGAATAGCCCAATAATAGTATGGATCTTTATTCGCGATAGACTGACTTCCCATATAACTACTTATAATATAATCACAAGGAGTAATATTCTGGCTTAAAAAGCGAGCAAAACTCCTATTATTATTACGAACAGATAAATAAAATCCGGGAGACATATAAACATAATAGGCGCCAACACCTAAAAACAGATAGACTAAGAAAAAGTATTTATTAAATAGTTTATCAAAAAAGACACTATTTAGAATACTTATATAAATCATTAATGGTAATAAATAATATGGGGCAATAGAAAAATAAAAAAAGCGTTGTAAAAATTCAAATACAAACAACAGCGCAACTGCTTTATAAAATTTATTACTTGCCTTCCAATTCCAAATAATCCCCAAAAATGTTATCGCTACTGTAAAATAAAGTTTATGATAATCTATAATATTAATTTTTTCATTACCATAAAAGTCTTGCATTACAATATTGAACTCATAGTTAGATTTCCAATAAATTTCAAACATATCGTGGTAATACAACCAACTTATGAATAAAAGTGCTCCTACAAACGGTAAATATAATGCATATAAAATATGGTTTAGGGGTGTCTTTTGCCGATAAAACCAATATAAACAAATAATTCCCAGTGCAAATAAAGGCACTAAAATTTTTTGGGTAAATAAAAATGCCGCGAAGAAACAAAAAAATGCGGTACACAGTGTATATAATTGTTGTTTATCAAAATAAGCAAATAAGAAGTACAATCCCAAGACAAAAGCCAATGCCATAAAAGTGTCCGGATTATAGTTAAAACAAAAAATATAGTAATACGGTGGACACAACGTTATTAAAGAAGTCAGTGTTGCTAAACAAGATACTTTGAAAAACTTCCGACAAATTAGATAAGCAATAAAAAAGATTAATGCACCGGCTATCATTCCAATGGCGTGCGCCATATTTAAAAGTGTTATAACATTAAAGTTATATTTAATCAGGGGCGCAAAAATATACCACATTAGAGGATTATGATGTTGAAAAAAATCTTTATAAGGAACTTTCCCCCATGCGACCAACCATGTTGCATGAAGATGTTCTACATTATCACCATTACCGGTTTCTGTATGTCCTACAGTCCATGCGCCAAAATATATTGCACCAATCAGTAGCGCCCACGCTATTGTTAATGCTACATATTGCCATACTGCACTATTTTTTGTAATAATTTTCATTGCCACCTATTCTATCTTATTATATGTACTCTAAATATCAAAAATTAATAAGTCCATAGTTAAATATTTTTATCCTTGCTATAACAAAATGATGCGATAGCACAACGAGCACATTCCGGCCGTTGTGCTTTACATATATAGCGTCCAAAAAGTACAAGCCAGTGATTTGCATTAATGACATACTTATCCGGTAATATTTTTAAGAGATCTAATTCTATTGCCAGAGGAGTTTTTCCTTGGCTAAAATCTAAACGATGAGATAATCTCATAACATGCGTATCTACAGCTAAAGCCGGTTTATGGAACCAAACGTTTAACACAACATTAGCTGTCTTTCGCCCAACTCCTGGCAATGTTTCCAACTCCTCGCGTGTATCCGGAACTTGGCTATTATATTTTTCTATTAAAACATGGCTAAGCGCTATAATATTCTTGGCTTTGTTGTTAAAAAGGCCAATAGTTCGAATATGGGAAATTAACCTTTTCTCTCCTAAAGTAATCATTTTTTCAGGTGTATCCGCAATTTTAAATAGCTTTTCCGTAGCTTTGTTAACACCTTTATCTGTCGTTTGCGCAGATAAAACAACTGCCACTAAAAGTGTGTAGGCGTTGTGAAAATTAAGTTCACATTGTGGATTGGGATTTTCTTTATTAAAAATCTCCATAATTTGCAAAATTTCTGATTTTTTTCGCATTTGTGCTCCCTATTTTTTGTTTAGCTATAGGGTATTGATTTTTATATAAAAATCAAGTTTGAATTTATTTTTAGTTATCTAATTTATATCTACACAAATAGAGAAATAACAACAGCAAATATAAATACCAATAATATTATAATTTTCTTTATATCCATTTTTCACCTCCCTTATTCTCTAACCGGTAATATAATTACTAAATTCGCATAAAAAATCCCCTTCTTAATGGTTAAGAAGGGGAAATTGCATCATTGCTCTTAAAGAGAATTCTGTTCTTCACGAAATCTGAGAATTTTTGCACGTGCTTCTTTCGGAAGAAATCCGTGTTCAAATCCATAAGTTAAGACATCATTAAACGAAGTAACATGGTACTTTTTGACACCAGCTTCCTCAAAGCGTTTGTTAACAGAAGAAAAGTCCCAATCAAAGATGGAACATACAGCAACAACATCAGCTTTCTTACCATTTGTACCTTCACGCAGAGCTTTCACTACATTGAGTACTGACTGTCCTGAAGTAATTACATCATCAATGACCAATGTTTTTGCACCATCGAATGGTATTTCTCCATCGATTTGGTTATGCAAACCATGATTTTTCGGATGCGAATGCGCACGTAATAATGGCAAACATTTACTGTTAGCGATGCTGGTTGCCCAACTAATACCACCGCTAGCGACACCAACAATAGCCTCAACTTTAGGATAATTCATACCCACCCAACAGAAGAGTGCAGAAACAACGCGGCCGCGTGTATCAATGGTGTTTTCTAGTACACCGGCACTACAATACACTGGCGAAACGATGCCTCCTTTTAATTGAAAACCTTCATCTAAGTTGATCTTAATAGCATTGCTACTGTAAAGCGTTTTAATAATCTCTTTTTGAGCTT
>Ga0247610_10000575_pt1 | contig 50299 bp, 37 predicted proteins | sample 174DNAGHGhighgp2_FD_193483 | JGI IMG/M metagenome (GOLD analysis project Ga0247610, IMG submission 193483) | Sheep rumen microbial communities from Palmerston North, Manawatu-Wanganui, New Zealand - 1742 DNA GHGhigh gp2 | ecosystem: Host-associated > Mammals > Digestive system > Stomach > Rumen...
TCCAGTTGCAGATGTCGTGCTGAGCCCATGAGAGGATGAGGTCGAGTTTTGACATGAACTGCTTGCGGCTTCCATAGCTGAAGCAAGAGGCGAGGAAAGCCATCGCCTCCCTGTTGGCGTCGTCGTGCATCTGGTGCATATACCAGGATGGGTCGCCATCGATGAAGTCGCGTGTCTCGTAGCGCTGTGCCAGCGTCTTGAGGAGTGTGGCAGTTTCTTCGGTCATGGGGAGCCTATTTTATGATGCGGTAATAGTTCTCCTTGCGCGGGCGAGCAGGTCGGGAAGGAGTGGCGGGGTAGCCCAGAGCAATGGCGCCTACGCCCATCAAACCTTCGGGCAGACCGAGCTGGCGCATCAAGGCACGTCCTTCCTCTGTATCGAACATCTCGCGTTCGCGATTGATCCAACACGAGCCGAGGCCAATGGCATGAGCCGCATTCATCATGTTGCCCAGCACCAGCGAGCCGTCGGCCATGCCGTTCCGCCATTTCTCGGGATTGGAGGCGAAGACCAGTACAACAGTAGGTGCGTCGTAATATGGATTACCTTGTTGCTCAGTGAATTGCTTGTTCATTCTGACAAGCTGATCCATGAGTTGCTTATTTTGCACCGCCACAATCCATGGGTCCTGATAGTTCATGCCCGTCGGGGCGAAGGTTCCAGCATCAAGGACAGCCTTCAGTTCCTCGTCGGTTATCTGCTCCTTTTTGAAGGCGCGGACACTGCGCCTTTCCATGAGCGATTTCAATACTATATTATCCATATTAAGGAAGAATGTTTAATTATAGGGGTGTTATTTGGAAAAAAGACAATTGCGACTTAAATGAGCATTTATATATTGACTATTTGAGGGCATCTTCGATAATCATCTCGTAGAGTTTTTCGGTGCTGATGCCCATAGCGCGTGCCTGTTTTGGGACGATGCTTTCGGCGCTCTGGCCTGGAATGGTGTTGACCTCCAAGAAGTAGAGGCGTTCAGTATCGGCATTATAGATATAGTCGAAACGCACCACGCCACGGCAGTCGAGCAGGTCGTACAGTTTAGAGGAGACATCCTGAATCTGCTCGGCAATTGGGGCATCGACCTCAGCAGGGGTAATTTCGTCGCTAAAGCCATCATACTTAGCCTCATAGTCGAAAAATTCATGACCGCCTTTGGGGATAATCTCCGTTATCGGAAAGATGAATTTTTTGCCATTGATTTTCATCACGCCACAGTCGAACTCCCTGCCCTTGACGAACTCCTCAATAAGAACGGCATCATCCTCTGTCAGAGCCTCTTGCACGGCTGGCATCAGATCTTCCTCACGTTTGACCTTAGTTGTGGCGACACTGCTTCCTCCGGAGGCGGGCTTGACGAAAACGGGATAGCCGAGGCGCGTGCGTATATCCCTGATATCGACGTTCTGTCCCCTGTAATAGAGGCGCGATTTGGCCACTTTGACGATATGGAAGCTGCGGACAACCGGATTGCAATAGCCCTTATTGAAAGTCAAAGCAGAGGTGTAAAAACCACAGGTAGTGTATTTTATGCCGAGCAGGTCGAAATAACCCTGAATGACGCCATTCTCGCCAGGATTTCCATGTATGATGATGAAAGCGAGGTCGAAATGGACTTTTTGGCCATTGTCCGTGACGGTGAAATCCGCGCGGTCCACTGGACGATGTTCGCCGTCGTCCGACAGCCAGTACCAGCTGTTGCGGTCGATGCCACTTTCCGTCTTCTGGCCAATAACTATTTTATAGACATTGTATTTGGTCTTGTCGAGCGACTCATACACCTGACAGCCACTATTGATTGATATTTGATGTTCGCCGGAGAAGCCTCCCATCACCAAAGCTATGTTTTTCATATAAGTAGAGTGTATGTATTAAAGTTTGTTATGTTTTTTAACGAATGTTTTCGTCGAATATTGCATCCGTCCCTTACATAAAAAAGCGTCTACGCATTCAAGGTTGCCGTCACCTCGACAATCGCACTAATGCAAAGGTCTGTGAGCGGCCCTTCTGGCGGCTTTCTCAGCCTCTTCGCACCGCACGACAGTCTCTTTCGACATGAACGTTTCCTGAAAACGCGACCATACAATCAGCTCAGCAAGTGGACTGGGATGGGCCATGTCGTCGGCATAGAATCGGTAGTCGCGCAGTTCGTCGACAACAATTTCATAGGCCGGGAAATAGGAAATTTGCGGGAAACCATTACTGTCGCTCAGCTTGCAGAGTTCGTCCGTCGCCAACAGCAGGGAGGCCTTTCCCAGCTGGTTGCCGTGTGCACCGTATGCGCTGTGGCGTACAGGGCTGATGGTGATAATCACACGTCTTTCTGGTCCAAGACGCCTCAGCAGGGGCACCCATAGACTGACAATCTCTTCGGGGAGGAGCAATCGCCTCCGGAAGCGATTGTCGGGGACTTTGTGGCAGTTTGCGACAACGAAATGAAGAGCAGCACCATCAATGAGTTCATAGCACCATGCCGAGCCGAAAGTCAGCACCAGAGTGTTGCATTTTTCTAAAAACGCATGAGCTTCGCAGGTTTTTTCATTACAGGCGTCTATACAGTCTTTCTTTTCGCGACGCGAGAAGGAGCCATGATGCATCCAGGAATGCCACAAGCCATCGTGATGCACGAAACAACCCTCATCATCAATTTCATCCATAAGCTTACCGTCCAGACAATTAGAGAGCGTAACTGCCATCGACACTGGATTATAGAGAATGCCTGAGGGATTGATGCATGTGCTGAACTGCGCCGTCTGCAAGCGCAGCCCCATATTCTCAGTGAAACAAGAGCCCAACAAGAAAACATGGTCATCGTGCGAGATAGTCCACGGCGACGGTTCCAGAGGCACAGGAGTGCTAAGCTTGACGGTTTTCATTTGTTGTTCAACGATATTTTGACCACTTCAGGCATCTTTTCCAGCAGAGGAATAAAATTAGTGGGGTCTATCTTCATCTTGCCCGACGACATGAAGAGTGTCTGGTTGTTCTCAGCATCGTCCACATTGACCGTCAGTTGAGCCTCACCACGATTCTGACCGGCAATCTTCTTCAAGCGGTTACAGAAGTCGTCGGTGACATCGTTTATTCTGATATGGAAATTGACCGATTTGGTGAAAGCATTCACCACGTCGCCCAACAGCATAATCTTGTTGATGCGTATTCGCGGTGGCATCTTGGTGTCGATGCCATCCTTGCGGTAGGTGAGTTGCGTGACCTCCGCCTGAACAAAGACAAAAATGCCCTTCTGACAGAAACTCCTGTATTTCAAGCAGTCCTCGCCGAACAGTCGCAACGTGTAGCTCCCACTGTAATCCTCTATGGTGATGCTGCCATACGGCTTGCCGCTTTTCTGCGATATGCCCGACACGGCATCGGTGACAATGCCGCCGAAGCGTACCTCGCGACGTGCCACCATCGCCTCCAAATCGTTCATCTGCGATACGGCGACAGTGACAAAGTTCGCCATCTCATATTTATAGTCATCCAGAGGATGGCCGCTGATGAAGAAGCCGATGACCTCCTTCTCATAGTTGCACTGCTCGACGCTCGTCCACGGCTCGCATTCGGGAATCGGCGGACGGTCTTCAGCTTTAAGCTCTTCGCTGGCGTCAAACATAGACATCTGGTTGGTACTCAACGCATCGCGCTTGTGCTGTTGCCAGCGGACAAGTTTATCTAGGAATGACGGGGCACTGTCGCTGTCGATGTCCTTGTACATATACTGAGCACGATGCATGCCTTTAAGCTGGTCAAAGGCACCAGACTTGACAAGCACCTCCAGATTCTTGCGGTTGACGGTTTTCATGTCAATACGCTCCAGCAGGTCGAAGATGTCGGTGTAGAGACCATTGTTCTCACGTTCATCGATGATAGCCTGAGCGGCCGCTTCGCCCATGCCCTTGATGGCACTGAGGCCGAAACGTATCTGCCCTTTGTCATTGACAGAGAAGTTGATTTCCGACTCATTAACACACGGCGCGAGAATCTCAAGACCATTCTTCTTGCAGTCCGCCATAAGCTCGGTGACGCGGCCGATATCGCTGAGCGACGATGTCATCACAGCAGCCATATATTCAGCCGGATAATGAGCCTTGAGATAAGCCGTCTGATATGCCACCCACGAGTAGCAGGCCGCATGGCTCTTGTTGAAAGCGTAGGATGCAAACTTCTTCCACTCCTCCCATATTTTGGAGAGAATCTCCTTTGGGTGACCTCTCTTTTCTCCACCTTGATAGAAGAGCACCTCCAGCTCATTCATCTTTTCTATCTGTTTCTTACCCATTGCCTTACGCAATGTATCGCTCTGGCCGCGCGTGAATCCCGCCAACAGACGGCTCAAGAGCATCACCTGCTCCTGATACACCGTGATTCCGTAGGTGTCTTTAAGGTACTGCTCCATTACGGGTATGTCGTAGACAATGGGCTTGCGGCCCTGCTTGCGGTCGATGAACTCGGGGATATTGTCCATAGGACCCGGGCGGTAAAGCGCGTTCATGGCTATGAGGTCGTCGATGACATGCGGTTGCAGTTCGCGCAGGTATTTCTGCATGCCCGCCGACTCAAACTGGAACACGCCGACAGTGTTGCCTTCGCAGAAAAGCTTGTATGTCAGTTCATCATCTATCGGTATATGGTCAATATCTATGTCTATGTTATGGCTTTTCTTGATGTTCTTTATGGCATCCTTGATGATGGTCAAGTTCTTCAGGCCCAAAAAGTCCATTTTTATAAGCCCCACGTCTTCAATCACATGTCCGTCATATTGCGTCACCAGCACGTCCTCGCCACTATCCTTATCCTTGATGGTGCACATGGGAGCAAAGTTGGTGAGGTCGTCGGCGCCGATGATGACGCCACAGGCGTGTATGCCTATCTGGCGGTTGGTGTCCTCCAGCTCCTCAGCATAGGTCAGCACTTCCTTGAGCAGCTCATCGTTGCCCTCCATAATCTGCCTTAACTCAGGCACATACTTGTAACAGTTCTTGAGATTGACCTTCGGCGAATTGCCCTTTTCATCCTTCACATTGTCAGGAAAACTGCGGTCGGGGATATACCCTTTCAGTTGCGACACCGTGCTGAGCGGAATCTTCTGCACACGAGCAACATCGGCAAGCGAGCTCTTCGTCGCCATAGTGCCATACGTGATGATGTGCGCCACGCGGTCCTTGCCATATTTCTGAGTGACCCAGTCCAGCACCTTGCCGCGTCCCGCATCGTCGAAGTCAACGTCGATATCAGGCAACGAGATACGGTCGGGGTTGAGGAAACGTTCAAACAGCAAGTCGTACTTTAGTGGATCCAAGTCGGTGATCCACAGGCAGTATGCCACGACGCTGCCTGCCGCCGAGCCTCGACCGGGTCCCACGCTGACTCCGAGTTCTTCGCGTGCTCCTCTGATATAGTCGCTCACAATGAGGAAGTAACCCGGGAAACCCATCGTCTTGATGGTGTGCAGCTCGAAGATGATACGTTCGCGTTGTTCTTCGCTAAGGGCGTTCTTAATATCCTCCTGTTCAGACTCTTCCGTCAGGTCAGTCCTATCCTGCAGATAACGTTTCCGTGCTCCCTCCCACACCAGCTTGGCCAGATAGTCAGCCTCAAACTTGATGCGGTACAGCTTTGCGTAGCCACCCAGCTTCTTGATTTTCTCATCCGCCTTCTCCTTACTCAGCACCTCCTCCCCTTTTTCGTTGCGCGTAAACTCGTTGAAGAGGTCCTCCTCCGTAAGGCGCCTGCGGTACTCCTCCTCCGTGCCGAACGACGCTGGTATGTCAAACATCGGCATAATCGGGTCGCTGTCTATCGAAAAAGCCTCCACCTTGTCGGCCACCTCACGCGTATTCTCCAGAGCCTCAGGAATATCGCTGAAAATAGCCGCCATCTCGTCGGGCGACTTCAGCCATTCCTGCTTGGTATAGTGCATGCGCGTCGGGTCGTCAAAATCCTTGCCCGTGCTGAGGCAGATAAGGCGGTCATGTGCCTCGCCATGTTCCTCCTCAACAAAATGCACGTCGTTCGTGGCTATAAGCTTAATTCCGAACTCGCGCGCAAACTCAATCAGATGCCCGTTCACCAGCTGCTGCTTCTCGTATGTGTCGTAGGCCGCATTAGGCTTGTCCGTCTTGTGGCGCTGCAGTTCCAGATAGAAATCATCGCCAAAAAGATTCTTGAACCATCGCACCGACTCCCTGGCACCCTCAATGTCGCCCTTCATAATCTTCTGCGGAATCTCACCGCCAATGCATGCCGAGCAGCAGATAATACCCTCATGATACCGTTCCAGCAGATCATGGTCAATACGTGCCGAGTAGAAATAGCCGTCAATGAACGCTATCGAACTCAGCTTGCACAAGTTCTTGTACCCCTGCTTGTTCTTGGCCAGCAGTATGAGGTGCCATCCGCTGCGGTCCATTATGCGGTCGCGGCCCGTCTCAGGGTCCCGCTCCTTCACGTTGGCATCCTTGTCGTAGAGCGTGCGGTGCGCGCAGTACGCCTCGATGCCGATAATCGGCTTGAAGAACGTCGTCTCCAGATACGCTATCCTGCTCTTGCACTCCTCCATACGTTGCATGCGCCGCTCCTCTATCGACTCCAAGTCCGCCTCCGTAGGCTCCGGAATCACAGGCTTCGCATTCTCGTCAACCTTCTCCTTCGCCTCAATCTTGCGCTTCTTCTCCTTTTCAAAATCCTCCTTGATGAACATCTCGAAAGCCTTCACCGGATCCTCAAGTACGGCCACAGTCTTCTTCAGTGCTTCGATTTCATCCTTCACCTTGCCGTTCTCCTTTTTGCAACAACCCACCAACTCCTTGATACCAAACATATTGCCATGGTCTGTCAGCGCCATGGCATACATGCCGTTCTTTTTGCATTTCTTGATAAGGTCAGGCACTTTCGACATTCCGTCGAGGATCGAGAAGTGCGAGTGGACGTGTAAATGGGTGAAATATGGCATACTACAACAACGATTGGATTTTTTTTCAGTTTGTAAAATTAGACAAAAAATCCGACCTGTGCGTCCCCACCGCCCAATAGTTTTCAACAATCACCCCATCGCAAACAACCACAACGATTTACATCCGCCACCACCTATGGCAACAACAGATAACCCCTCTCGACATGTTAAATAATTTGAACTAGAACATGTCATTTATTTCACTTAGCGGTATAATTTTCGCTTTGTATGTGTTTTCCTTTGCTTGAGCTGAGGTAAGTTTCTAAACTCAATAGGATTGTTATTGAATTGCAAAATTACTATCATTTAAATAATAACAAACAATTCTTAACACATTTTTTGTCGGCAACAACAAAACATCTACGCAAATATCACCTAAAAAACTATATAACAAACAAATAAAACAAAAGTGTCCAAATTTGGAGTTGAATTCCAAATTTGGACACTTCTTCAAAAAATTCGGAGCTTAGACCTTATCTTCCTGACCCGAAATAGACAATATCGCGAGTGATGCTGTATATCTCCTTGCCGTTGAGGGTGTAGGTGCAGTGGTGCCAGTTGCCACGGCTGTCGAGGGTGTACTTGCGCACCTCGACGGAGGTATCCGTCTCATCGTCGTGGTAGAAAGTCTGGGTGCGTTTGGTGAGGTTGCCATGGCGGTCGTACTTGCGTTTCTCGCTCCAGAGCAGCAACTCGTCGGCGCTGTACTGCTCGACGCTGACGAGGCGCTCGCGCTTGTCGTAGGTCGACACGGTGCGTTTGGTCACCACGCCACTGTCGGCATCGTAGGTGTACTCAATGCTTTGCGCCAGATTGCCTCCCTCGGCATAGATGCAATGCGTAGAGCTGACGAGGCGGCCACGCTGGTCGTACTGGCGCAGTTCAAGAACATCGCCATCATAATCGAAGGTATACTGTCGGTTGTGCGAGACATCCTCCAACGTCAACGGATAGTGCGTCACCCGTTCGCCGCCGAAGCCCCGCTTGCGGTACTCCTTGAGGTTGCCCACCGAGTCGAAGAGGTAGACCTCCTGAAAGTTGACATCATTGCCCTGCTTATACTGCTGAGTGACAGTCATCTGGTGAGGCCACGAGCGCAGGTTATAACTCTCGTAGTTAGGCTGCAACAACGACTGTCGCGTATGCTGCGAATAAACAGTACCTACGCAGAAAACAAAAAATACTATAAATATCTTTTTTTTAGCACTAATGAGCATATAATATTCAGGAATTAATCAGAAATTATGACTATGGTAATTCCAGTTTTCCCAATAACTATTGCAGTTTCTTGTAATGGAACCGATGTGGAGTGTCGTCGCCGAGGCGTTTGCGGCGGTTCTCCTCGTATTCGGAGTACGACCCCTCGAAGAAGTAGACCTGAGAGTTGCCCTCAAAAGCGAGGATATGCGTGCAGATGCGGTCGAGGAACCAGCGGTCGTGGCTGATGACCACGGCGCATCCGGCGAAGTTCTCAAGACCCTCCTCGAGTGCGCGCATGGTGTTGACATCGATGTCGTTGGTAGGCTCGTCGAGGAGCAGGACGTTGGCTTCGCTCTTGAGCGTCAGAGCCAGATGCAGACGGTTGCGCTCGCCGCCGCTGAGGACGCCAGCCTTCTTGCTCTGGTCGTTGCCGCTGAAGTTGAAGCGGCTGATATAGGCGCGGCTGTTCACCAGACGGCCACCCATCTGTATCTGTTCGTTGCCTTCGCTGACCACTTCCCACACCGACTTCTCGGGGTCTATCTGCACATGCTGCTGGTCGACATAGCCTATCTTGACCGTCTCGCCGACGGTGAAGGTGCCGGTGTCAGGTTTCTCGAGACCCATGATGAGACGGAACAGCGTAGTCTTGCCACAGCCGTTGGGACCGATGACGCCCACGATGCCGGCAGGCGGCAATGAGAAGGTGAGGTTCTCGTAGAGCAGCTTATCGCCATAGGCCTTGCTGACGCCTTCGACTTCAAGCACCTTGTTGCCCAGACGAGGGCCGTTGGGTATGAAGATTTCAAGGTTCTGTTCCTTTTCCTTGACATCCTCGTTCATCATGCGGTCGTAGGCCGCCAGACGGGCTTTGCCCTTGGCGTGACGTGCTTTGGGAGCCATGCGCACCCATTCCAGCTCACGCTGCAGGGTCTTGCGGCGTTTGCTCTCCTGCTTCTCCTCCATGGCCAGACGCTGAGTCTTCTGGTCGAGCCAGCTGCTGTAGTTGCCCTGCCAGGGGATACCCTCTCCCCTGTCGAGTTCCAGAATCCAGCCCGCGACGTTGTCGAGGAAATAGCGGTCGTGGGTGACGGCGATGACGGTGCCTTTGTACTGCTGCAGGTGATGCTCGAGCCACTCGATGCTCTCCGCGTCGAGGTGGTTGGTAGGCTCGTCGAGGAGCAGTATGTCGGGTTCCTGCAACAGCAGGCGGCAAAGAGCCACGCGACGGCGTTCGCCACCGCTGAGGTTCTTGACCAGCTGGTCCTCGTCGGGGCAGCGCAGAGCGTCCATGGCACGTTCCAGACGGCTGTCGAGGTTCCACGCGTCATGTTGTTCCAGCAACTCGGTGAGCTCGCCCTGACGTTCGCACAGTTTGTCGAAATCAGCGTCCGGCTCGGCGAAGGCGTTGTTCACCTCCTCATATTCCTTGAGCCAGTCGACAACATCCTGCACAGCCTCCTGCACGACCTCCTTGACGGTCTTGCTGTCGTCGAGTTTCGGTTCCTGTTCCAGATAGCCCACACTGTAGCCGGGGGCGAAAACCACCTCGCCCTGATAGTCCTTGTCGACACCGGCGATGATTTTCAGAAGGCTCGACTTGCCAGAGCCGTTGAGGCCTATGATGCCTATCTTGGCGCCATAGAAGAAGCTTAAATATATATCTTTCAATATTTGACGTGAAGGCGGGATGAGCTTGCCCACACCCACCATCGAGAAAATGATTTTTTTATCGTCTGCCATATCAGTAGAAACGTTTGTGTGTAGATTTCAATGAAAAGAATTGGTGAAAAAGATATGAGATGTGCCACCGCTAATATTCCCACATGTCCTGACTGATGTCGAGAAGGAAGGACTCGATGCGCTCTGACTCCCAGATGGCCTCAGGACCCGTGAGGTAGTCGAGCACCGAGCGGTTGTAGACGTTCGAGATGCGCGTCACATAGCTGTTGAACATCCTGTTAATCAATATGTACTCCCACGAAGGCTGGTCGGCGATGTTCTGTTGCCACGTAGCCTCGTTGCGGACAAGGAGGCGCCGCACCATGGGTGAAAGCATTGGTATCCAGAACATCTCGGCGGTGCCAATATAATCCAAGTCGCCATCATGATCCTTATAGAGTTCCTTGGTGAGACAGAGACCCAGAATGCGGACACCCTGCTCCGTCACCTGCTTGTCGATATACCACGCCTCTTTCAGGCGTATCTGCAACATCTCCTCAGAATTGAACTCCTTAGGCACCAGAACAGTCTTGTACTCATAATTCTCGTCGTCGTCGACAATCTCAAGGATGATAGTATCAGGCTTTGTGAACTGGTTGACGAAGCGCTCGTTGTCGATAGGTATAAGCATCTCGTCGTCAGAATAGATGGGAATAGAGCCGTCGACGACAGCGTCCCAGATGACGTAGGCGAAATTGCGACGTCCCTCAACGCCGGCGTGCTCGATGGGGAAATAGAAGAAATGGTTGAATTTCTCTCTCAAGTCGATGGTACGCCATACGATTTGTTCCCACACCACATCGCTCTCGCGGAGGAATGGCATCTCGAAAGGTTCGCGTTCCTGAGCAGTATGCCGCTCATAGAAATGGCGATAGCCATCACCCTCCTCGACAGTCTGCGCATTGAGCAAAGTCGCGGAGAAACAAAACAGGAGCAGAGAGATAAATACCTTTTTCACAATAAAAAAAGGAGAGTTAAGAAAAGCAACAATTCTTAACTCTCCAGTCTTTGATTATTACAGTTTTACAATTGCTGCAAGCCAGTAGTTAGAGAGACGACAGCTTTTAGCATTAAGGGTTAGTATTCCCACATATCGGATTCAATGTCCCAAATCTCAGCCTCGATGGCCTGTGACTCAAGGATGGCGTCGGTGCCAGTGAGGTAAGCCTGAATGGGGCGGTTCATGACATTGCTCTCGCGATAGCAGAAACTGTCGAAATAGCGGTCGATGAAGATATCATCGTATGAACGCTCGGCATGCGAGTTGCGCTCGTCGTAGGCCAACACCTTGACAAGAGTGTTGCGGACGCGCATATCGTCCATAGGCACCCAGAACATCTCCACATTGTCGCAGACGCGCTCGCCATCACGGTCCTTGCAGTAGTTGTAGACGAGTGTAAGGCCGGTGATGCGTACTTTCTGACGCGTGTCCTGCTTGTCGATGTACCAGTACTCCTTGATACGGGCGGAATAGACCTCCTCGGGCTTGAACTCCTCGGTGATGATTGTGTCGCGGCCTTCGGTTTCCTCACCCCAGTCGTCGTACTCGGCAATATGGAAAGAGTAGCTACGATTGATGGTGCTTATCATCTCCTCGTAGGTGTAAGGAGTGGTAAGGTCATCCTCTTTATAGACCTCTATGTCACCGTTCTTGAAGGCATCCATGATAGCCGTAGTGAGGCTCACACGACCCTGCGTGTTCTTAGTAGGATCGATGGGGAAATAGAAGAACTGGTTGAACTTCTCACGGAAATCGATAGTTCTCCACACAGCATGTTCCCAGACGACGTCCGACTCGCGGAGGTAAGCGTAAGGCATAGCCTCGCGACCCTTCACTTGGTCTTTCTTATAGAAATCGTTGAAATTATGCTCCTCGTCGGCATCGATAATGCTCTGGGCGTTGGCGACGAAGCCGGTGGCCATAAAGAGAGAGAGTCCTAAGCAAAACAATAATTTCTTCATTGTATTTCGAATTAAATAGTTTATTTCAATCTCAGAGTGCAGTCAAGGGAGTGGGTCTGACCGTCGGGGGTCTTAACGGTGACGTCGGTGATGTAAATCTTCTGTCCACGCTTGGCGTTGTCGATACGGCTAAGCATATCGGGAGTCAGACGGTTGCTGTTGCCATTAAGGTCAAGGCCACCGGAGTTCTGAACGTTAAACACGAAAGAGTTGATCTTGAGGGCAGGAATCTGGAAGTCGAAATCCTCCATAGAGACACGCAACACAGGGTTAGCCTTGATTTCAGCCTTCGAAACCTGATCGCCACTCTTGAAGTTGCCGATGCGCAGCGACGGTTTGGGGATACGTTTGATACGTATTTCCTTCGAGCCCATATTCTTGGTCTGACCGTCAATCTTAGCAGTCACGTTCAAGGTCATCTTGCCGATCTTGGTAGGCTTGATGATATAGTTGCCATCGCCAGCATCCTTAACAATAGTGGCATTGCCAGTGGAGATGGAGGGAATGACATCCTTGGAAGCCACGCCGGGGACACCGATAGAGACGGGGTTGTCGATACCAGCGTAGACGACATTCATCTTGACAAGTTCTGTCACAGCGACAGGAGCAGCGACGAAGTAGCTCTCGTCGAAGGGGTATTCTTCCTCGACACCGTCCTTCATCATGTAGACAGTACCGTGGACTTTACGTTCGCCGGGAGTGGTGGCGCCAGCGGTGTAGGTAATGGAGCCGTCAGCTCCACTTCTGTATTCCTGTCCGTTGATGACGGCACGGAACTCACGCTTGGAGTCGTAGGCACCGACGTTGACCTTCATCTCGTACTTGCCGCCCTGAATGACATAGCTTGATGTGGGACGGCATATAGCCGCGATCTGGTCAAACTTGAAGTCCTCCTTGCCGATCATGCCGAAAAGCTTCTTGATGGCGTCGTATTCGGCGTTCATCAGTTCCGACTTCATACGCGAGAGGCAGACGATGTCAGCCACTGCGATGGCTCCGTCGAAGTTGTACTCCTCCCAGCTGACCATACGGCCGGCATGAGAGCTCCAGAACTCACCCTCGACATTCATGCCAAAATTGACTTCGATGGTGTCGGTAGTGATGTTGGTATCGCGGAAGATATTGGAGATTTTTTCCTTGTAGGCGATAATGGCGTTCTTGATGTCGATGGCCTTGCCGTCAGGGTTGTCACTGTTGCCATAGAAGAAGCGCGTACCCATGTCGGTATTATCTTTCTTGCCGATGATGTCAAGGCCACCGAGGTCGAGGGCCACTCGAGCGCTGTCGAGCAGAGGAGTGTCGCCATTGCGGAGAGGGATAGTCCTTTTGATAGACTTGCCGTCGACGTGTCGTACCACCTGAGCGTCGCTCTGGAGGTAGCAGAGGAAACCGTAGCGTCCTTCGTCGATGATGTTCTTGACAGAATCAGTGTAGCTCTTGACAGTCATGGCAGCCTCATAGTATTTGACAGCCTTGACGGAGTCGGCGGCCATAGCCTGAGAGAAGAGGTCGTAAGCTTCGTTGAGTTGAGTTTCTATATTTTTATTGGACTCGTTCATAGCATCGCCCACCGTGACAAAGCCGTTGAGAATCTCGACAGAGACGTTCAGTGCCAGCAGGGCGGTGTACACGAGGTACATCATTGCAATCATTTTTTGCCTCGGGGTTTCCGGGCAATTAGTAGCACCCATATTCTATCTTTTATTAAATTCTGACATTATTGAATTTTTGGTTAGAGCAGACCTAAGCCCGCAGGTAAGAAGTGGTGGCGAGAGCCTCCAGTTCATCAGATGCGAGTCTGCATAGCGGCGAGCATGTTGCCGTAGACATTGTTGAGCTCGGCGACCTTCTTGGTGAGGGCATCGACCTGTTCCTTGTACTTGAGCACTCCTTCTGCCGACTCGGCGAAATTGGCGACCATATTCTGCATACGTTCCTGGACTTCCTGAGTGGCCTGGAGCTGAGATGTAGAGTTCTGCATCTGCAGTTCGTACATGGCGTTGATGGAAGAGAGCGAGGAGGCCATTTTCTTGAGTTCGTCGACATAGGAGGTGTCGCCAGCGCGGAGGGTCTGAGCGGTCTCCTGATAGATGTTGGAGAGGTTGGTGACGGCCTGAGTGGCGCCCTTGAGGCTCTCGGAGTAGGAGGAAGAGAGTTCAAAGTCGTGGTTGATAGAATCAGCGGTACGTTTGTATGCTGCCGAGAGGTCGTTGGCGGCCTCGGCGGCGACATCCATATTAGTAACAAACTTGTCGGTAGCGGCTACGGCGGTAGTCATACTGTTGAGCGAGTTGGCAGAGTTGGCGAGGTTTTCCATGCCTTTGCCGAGACGTTCAACCAGTTCGGGGCCTATCTTAGCATCGGCGAGCAAACGGTCAAGTTCTTCAGTTACAGAAGAGCCGCCGGCGATATTGTGCTTCTCGTCGCCGTGGTCTTCGCCCTTCATGCCTGCCAGTTCAGGGTAGACAAGGCTCCAGTCCCACTCGATATGGAGAGGTTCGAAAGCAGAGAGGAAGAAGATGACAGCCTCAGTACCCATACCCAAGATAAGCATAGGAACGGCACCCGGCCAGTGGTTGATTTTGAACAGAGCGCCAATAATAACGGCGGAAGCGCCCCATCCATACAGTTTGCTCATGAAGTTCTTGTAACCTTTACTACGAACAAGGTTGTCAATTTTACTCATAACTAGAAGTTTTTATTGTTGTTTACTTATTTTTTGATGTATTCTATTTTATTATTTTGCGACGTTGGAAGCCGACTTCAGGTTGTCACCCTTGACACGGCCCAGATAGGGCTGTACGCAACGGAAACCGATATAAGACTTGGCGGTGTCCTGATATTCGAACGAGCGGGTCTGGACCTGAATGAAGTATTTCTGGTCTTTCCAGGAGCCTCCGCGTATGACCTTGCGTTTCATGGCAGGCGAAGCGTCGTCCTTAGCGTTGTAGTTGTAGTAGGGCGACAGAGCGTTGGCGACCTGATAGGTTGAGTTGTTGTAGGCATCGAGGCACCACTCGGAGACGTTGCCGGACATGTCGTACAGGCCATAGTCGTTGGGAGCATAGTGGCCGACCATAAGTGTTTTCACGCCACCGTCGTCGTCGTAAGCGCCTTTAAGAGGCTCGTAGTTGGCGAGGAAGCAGCCGTTGGGGTTGCGGACATAGGGGCCACCCCAGGGGTAGCTCTCACCGGCGATACCGCCACGGGCTGCGAATTCCCATTCAGCTTCAGTGGGCAGACGGAAGTCGTTCATCTGAGTATAGTCGATAGATTCGAGATAGCGGTTCAGGAAGTTGGAGCGCCAGACGCAGAATGCCTTGGCCTGCACCCAGCTGATGCCGACGACAGGATAGTTGTCGTATGCCGGAGAGGTGAAGTACTGGCGAGTGAAGTCCTCGTTCATACTATAAGTATAGTCATGAACCCAGCAGAGGGTGTCGGGATAGACATTGACGACCTCGCGCTTGATGAGGGAGGAGCGGTTGTTGAGGCCCTTCGGACGGGGAGCGAACATGGTACCCTTGTATTCGTCCTTGACGGCGGTAGCGCTTTCCTTCTTTGCGGCCTCGGCATAGTCGATCCAGTAGTACTCGTAGTTCAGTTTGGCCGGGTCGATGGAACGACGGCGATAGAAACGATCCTTCTCTGGGAGATAGAGGTCTTCGAGAGCCTCGCGAGTCTCTTGCTCGTCCCAGCGTATTTTTTCTTTCTTGTTGAGAATAGCCGGTTCGAGAGGTTCGCCATACTCATCCTCTTCGATGAGGTAGCCGTCGATGCCAGCCTCGCCGAGCATGCGGCGAGCGACAGAGTCGATGACCCAGTTGACAAACTGGCGGTATTCGTTGTTGGTGAGTTCGGTCTCATCCATGAAGTAGGAGCCGACCTGCATGGTGCGTGGCTGAGGAGGAACGCCATAAGTGGCATTCTGAGTACCGGCGCCCATACTGAAATTGCCCTGATTGATAAAGACCATGCCTTTAAGGTCGATGTCTTCGAAAACAGGACGGTTCTGCACACCTACCAATTCACCTTTGTCGGCGGAGCCACAGCTCCACAGCAAAAAGGTTCCGGCGATCAAGAAAAAGAACTTTTTCATATTATTAATAGATTTTGTTTTTTCAAATAAAGTATGTGTCACAAAGATGCACAATATGTTTTAATGACCTTATACGGAAAAAGGGTTCAAAAGTTTCGATAGGGATAAAAATGTTACAAAAGGTATCGTGTATTTTGATAGACAGAAGGCAGCTTAGGAGGCACGACGATGCGGAAGCAGTAGCGGAGGTAAGCCTCGATGGAGCCGAAGCTGAAACCGGACTTATACACACCGAGTTTGCTCGTTGTCAAGTCGTAAGCGATGCCAATCTTCATCTTGCTCCAGTTGAAGCCGGCGAGGAAAGAGACAGCGTCCTGGAAACGGTAGTTGACACCGCCCCATATCAAGTTCTGGTATTCCAACAAGCAGGAGGCATCGAACTGAAAGACGGAGAAGTTTGCCGTTCTGGCGAGCAACGAGGGTTTGAGACGGAAAGAGGGGTTGGAGGGTATGACGAACTCATAGCCGCCGAGGAAATAGATGACCCTGCTGGTCTCGAAGTTGAGGACGTCGCTATGAGTGCCAAGCATGTTCTTGACAGAGAAGCCGAAGTAGTAAGACCCCGGGACCTGATAGTAGACACCCAGCGATGCATCTATCAAGAAGTCAGATATTTCCTCATTGTTGAGAGCGGGGTCGGTAGAAGATGTAGGTATCTCGTTGGTATTGCCCGGGAGGTCGTCAGGTCCAAAGAGCCCTGCCTTTCGAGTAATATTGTAGAAGTTACCCTCGATGCCGGCTGAGAGGTTGCCCGGTCCCCAATAGATGCGGAAGGCGTAGTCGAAAGAACCAGCGATGGTTGAGTTGTAGCCAATCTGGTCGGCATAGAGGGTGAGGCCGAGGCCGCCATGAAGAATTTTCACAGGGGAGTCGAACGAGAAGAGATAGTTAGTAGGCTTCTTTCCAGCGTCGCCGCCGGGTGTTGGGGAATCCAAACGGAGGCCCAACCACTGACCACGATACATGAGCGAAGCGCACATGGAGCCAGAGCTTCCGGCATAAGCCGGATTGATGGCGAGGCGGTTGAACATGTATTGAGAGAATTGCACCTCCTGCTGAGCATAGCCAACACATGAAAATCCCAATATCAAAAGGAAAATTGATATGTTTTTCTTGACTCTGATTTTCATGTCACTAAAGCAGTTAATATAATATAACACGTTTATTTTCAATGGTAATATAACGAAAATGAGTTGTTTTGCGGATACAAAACAATGCAAATTCGGACATGCAAAGATAGGAATAAATATCTACTTCAAAATATTTTTTGAAAAAAAAATCTTAAATTCTTGATATTTCCATTGAAAATCAACAAGAAACGAAAATCACTTTGAGACGATAAGTTTTGCGTCGGGGAAAAGGCCCATGAGATTGTAGCGCAAGTCGTCGGCATCGCGCCACGGAAGAGCCACTTCGAGGACAATATCGACATTGGTGCCTTTGTCGTGTTTGACGGCATTAGCCTTGTCGCGATAGAGTGTCGGGATGCGTGCGATACGTTTTTTTGCCGCCTCGCGACTGGGGGCTGAGAAGAGGACGATGTCGTAGAGCTTGAGAGCCTCCTCTGACGAGGATGCGTATTGTTTGGCTTTTTTCTCAACATCAGCGAGATACTCTTTGGCATAGGAGAGTAAACGGCCCTCGGCGAGGACATCGAGAATATCCTCTTGAATCTCCCAGAGGCGGTAGTACTGCTGCGGAAGGATGCAGACATTGACAGAGCGAGAGCTGACGCCTATTTGCTTGGCGGCCTTGTGCGACATGTCGATGACGTTGGTGCGCGGGCAACGGTCGTTGACACGGACGATCACCTGGCTGCCATTCTTGGGATTGGTGACAAGGAGGAGGGTGCCGAACTTGAAGGAGTGATGGGCGGCGGTGTACTTGTCCTGCGAGAAGACCTCGCCACTGCTTGTCTTGCGGCCGACGAACTTGTCGCTGTAGTAGGTGCCGAGCATAGTGAGTTCGGAAGAGTCGAACTCATCCGTGGCGCCCTGAGCGAAGAGGGGCGTGGCGAGAGAGGCGCACACAAAGAGAGACAATATGAACAGTCGGGCAAACGTCATCGGCTACCAATTAACAGCATCGGCGTGGAACCACTTTCCTTGCAGGCGAAGAGTCTGCTCGATAATGTCGCGGACACAGCCGTGACCGCCAGCATATAAAGAGATATAGTCGGAGATTTCCTTGATTTCGACCGCGGCGTCGGCTGGGCAAGCGGCGACACCGCAATGGCTCATAATCTCGTAGTCGGGGATGTCGTCGCCCATGCAGACGACCTCGTTTTCGGAGAGGCCATTCTTTTCGAGGAACAAACGATAGGTCTGCATCTTGTTGGCGCAGCCCGTATAAATCTGCTTGACGCCGAGCGATTCCATGCGATTGTTGATACTCAAGGAGGTGGCGCCTGATATGAGAGCGATGACATATCCTTTCTTCACGGCGTACTGAATGGCGTAGCCGTCCTTGATGTTGCCACAGCGGACAGTCTCCTTGTCGGCGTACATCCAGACGCTGCCGTCGGTCATGACGCCGTCGAAGTCGAAAACGAACGCATTGATATCATGAAGTTTAGATTTGTAATTCATAAGAATCAATTATTTAAACAGATTACGACTTCCTTGCCTTGTCGCAATAGTCGATAACATTTTCGTACATTCTGCGCCATCCCTCCCAGCCGAACTGTTCGGAAAGCGTCTGATTGTGCCACAGGAGCGATATAGTGCCCCCTACCCTCTTCACCTCGTCGACAAGGCTGCGGTATATGTTTTCGGCCTCGTCGGCGGACATTTTTTTATAATAGTAGAGAGTTGAGTCCATGGCGGCGAAAGGATGAACGGTGAGTTGCGTCTCACAGTCGCTCTCAAGGTCGAAAAACGGGAATGGGGTGCAGGTGCCTGCACGAAAGCCCGGCTCGTCGGCATAGCCCATAGTATAGTCGTGATATATCTCATTCTCCAGCAGAGCGTTATAAGACTCTGGCAGAGTAAGGAGGAGGAAATGGAAACGGTTGCGAACCGTTTTGCGGTGCAAAACGGTAGCGAGGCGTTCCTTCTCGATGCCAATCAGACGGTTGTCGGACGCCGAGGCGTAGGAAGCGTGCAGCCCCATCTTGGCATAATCGCAGAGATGTTGCAGAAGGTCGCGGAACTCCCTGTTCTGATAGGAGATAGGCTTGTCGTAGACATTATAGTCGGCCATGAGGGGGAAGAACTTGAGTTTCATTCCCGAGTAACGGTCGTGAACGCCGATTACATAATCAAAGCAGTCGAAAGGGTCAGCTTCCTTGTGCATGATGACGCGGAAGCGATGCCTGAGCAAGTTCCACCTGTCGTTATCCATCATGTCGCGCGCCACGCCGACGACAGTTCTTGAGATGCCTTTGTTTTTGTAGCAGTAGGCAGCATCGATGTCGAAGGTGTCCTCCAGGCTGAAATAGCGAGTGGGGACGGAGAATTCGGGATAGCGCTGAGAGATGATGTCGGCAATAATCAACGCCCATCGGTCGACGACAGGAATGAGCAGGAAACCCTCCTTGAAGGCGATGCTCTCGGTGGCGGGGAAGCGTCCATGTTTGTCGCTGAAATGAGGGAGGTACTCCTCGTAGCGCGAGAGGCAGTAGAAGGTGGCGGCGAAGATATCGAAGGGCAGCGCGCTGGCCGCATTATATACCGGGAAAAGAGCCGCCACATCGTTATAGACGAAAGCTTTTGGGTTCTGATCCTCGACATTGGTCTGGAAGAGAAGCTCAGAGGAGCGGATGAAGAGAGCATCGCCTATCTGCTGTGTGCCATAACAGAGCTTAGGGCCTTGATGCTGAGTAAAAATGTCAAGATTGACCGTTATCTCAAAATCGGTCTTCAAGATGTGTCGGAATATGACATTCAGCGTATATCCCAGCCTGTTAGTCAAACGCGGAACATGGATGAGTAGCATACGAGTGCGGACGTTGATAATAATCTGCAAATGTACACAAAAAAACACAATCCGCGTACATTAGATTATAAAACGTTAGAAAATAAGATGTTGCAAGAAAATATTTTTCAAACAAAAAAGCTGAAAAAAGAGAATTTGGGGTTCATCAGAGCGATATCCTAAATCCATGTTCAGAGACACTGAGATAGAGGGGGAGACCGAGAGGGAGGGCGACGTTGTCCTGCCCGATGTGACCGAAAGGCGCGTTGAAGCAAACAGGATAGTCATACTCGCTTACAGCGTCATATACAATATGATAAGCGTCGCTACCGAAGGGGATGGCGTTGTCGTGCATGTCGGAGAAGCGTCCGACAATGAGACCGGCGAGGCGGTCCAACTTGCCAGCACGTTTCAGCGCCATCATCATCCTGTCGATGTGATAAAGATACTCGTCGAGGTCTTCGATGAGCAGGATTTTACCATCAGTATCTACATCAGAATCAGAGGCCAACAGGCTGTAGAGTACCGAGAGGTTGCCACCGACGACCGGAGCATAGCACTTCCCCACCCTATCGGGAGGCAAGAGGCCGCCGCACCTATCGACAGCAAGAGACATACTGCCACGGAAAAGCAATTCGTGCAGCGAGGAGAGAGCTGGCGCATCGGCTGGCACGTCGGGGGTGATATTGACCGGCATGATGGCATGTAGAGAGGGGATGCCACAGTGGCGGTTGAGGTGGCTGTGAAGCACCGTGACATCGCTGTAGCCCACAATCCACTTCGGAGAACGGCGCAGGGGTGAGAAATCCACCTTGTCGACCATACGCACAGTGCCGTAACCTCCTCTGACACAGAAGATGGCGCGGACAGCGTCGTTGTCGATCATCTCCTGAAGAAGCGCTGCACGGTGCTGGTCGTTGCCGGCGAACTGATTGTCGACAGCGAAGAGGCGAGAATCCACAAGGACATTCAACCCCCACGACTCCAACAATTTGACAGCCGTCTCGATTTCCTCGAAAGAGATTTTGCGTGCAGTAGCCACAAGTGAGACCAGATCGCCTTTACGGAGGCACATTTTTTCAGACAGCAAATCCATAGAGAGCAACAAAAGAAAAGAAATATTTAGTTAATTATATAACAATCACTTATAACATTCATCACAAAGCATAAAACGAAAAAAAGTGGCAAAATATTATGGAGATTGACAAAAAAAGTGTAAATTTGCACTTTGTTTTGACGAACAAAAAAAGAGGAATATGAGGTCGCGACATCTGTCAAACCTTATATTTTCAGCCATCAAAAGCCATTAATAATAGAACAGAAATAGATAACAACAAATCAACATCAATCAAGATATCATGAAAATACGAGAGATAGCAGAACTGCTTAACGCGACCATCTGTGTTGGCGAAGAACGCCTCGACGAAGAGGTAGAGAGTGCCTTCGCATCCGACCTTATGAGCGATGTGCTTACGCTGAAAGAGACGCCGATGCTCATCACCGGTCTGTGCAACGTTCAGACAATCAGGACATGCGACATGGCCTCGCTTGACGTGATAATAGTGGTGAGAAACAAGAAGGTGACCGACGACATGATAGAGCTGGCTGCCGACGACGACATGGTGATAATGAGTTGCTCATATTCCATGTTCAGAGTGTGTGGAATGCTGTATGAGGCAGGCCTCAAGCCCCTGTATTAAGCCGTCAGGCAAGAACAGAAAAAAACAGAATACTAACGGAAATATAACAATAAAATGCATCAGGAATACACAGTAATAGAAGGCGATTTCGTGAATGCCGGCAAGGCGTCGAGCTCGGTGAAGAAGACGCTGAAACAGCTCAACGTGGAGCCCGCGATAGTGAAGCGCGTGGTAGTGGCGCTATACGAAGCCGAGGTCAATGCCATAGCACATGCCTACGGAGGTAAAGTACTGGTAGACATAGACTCGGACAAAATCAAGATGGTAGTGGCCGACAAAGGTCCCGGAATACCCGACATAGCGCTGGCGATGCAGGAAGGCTACTCTACGGCACGGCCTGAGGTGCGCGACATGGGCTTCGGTGCCGGCATGGGCCTGCCGAACATGCAGAAGAATGTCGACAAACTGAATGTGACAAGCGAGGTGGGGGTAGGCACGACCGTGGAGATGGAAGTGAACTTCTGAGTCACCAACCACACGGAATCAAGGAAACTAAAAGAATAACAACAAATAAAAAAGCAGTATGTTCGTACACGCGCTGAAAATAGACGACAAGAAATGCATAGGCTGCATGAGGTGTATGAAGGCCTGCCCCACCGAGGCAATACGCATCACGGCGGGGACGGCATACATACAGGAGCACCGTTGCATAGACTGCGGCAAATGCCATGAGGTATGCCCAGCAGAAGCCATATACATCAATCAGGACGATTTCGAGATGGTGCATGAGTTTCCGCATTCCGTGGTGCTGATTCCTGCCGTCTTCTTAGGTCAGTTTCCTGAGGAGATACGCGTGTCGCGAATATATTCGGCGCTGGAGGACTTAGGTTTCCGCCATGTGTTCGAGGTAGAGTCGGCCGCCAATCTGTTTGCCGAGGCGAAAGAGCGGTACGCACGAGAGAACGACGACGTGCGGCCGTTGATTTCGAGTTTCTGCCCCGCCATAGTGCGCCTTATACAAATCAAATACCCGTCGCTGGTAGAGAACATACTGCCCATCAAAGCGCCGCTGGATCTTTCGGCCATGTACTGTCTGCAAGAGCTTCAGAACCGTGGCATACCACGCGAGGAGATAGGCCTCTTCTACGTGACGCCCTGTGCCGCGAAGATTGCCGCCGTCAAGGCGCCCGTCGGTGAGAAGCGTTCAATAATAGACGGTGTCATCAATATGGACTCGCTCTTCAACCGTACCTACCGCAAAATCAAGGAGCAAGGCAAAAACTACGTACCCAAGCAGAGCCGCACCATCAACCTCTCGTCGGACGCCATACTGAGCACGCTGACCAACGGCGAGCGGCGCATCTGCATGGCCAAGCAGAGCTACTCCATCGACGGCATCCAGAATGTGATGGATTTCCTCGACAAGCTGGAGAACGACGAGGTGGAGGATGTGGAGTTCCTCGAGCTCCGCGCCTGTGACCAGAGCTGCGCCGGTGCATTGCTCAGCTATGAGAACCGCTTCCTCTGTGGAGCGCGCATGTACGCCCGTGCCCGCAAGGCCGCCGAACGCGAACGCAACGGCGAGGTGCCCCGCGAGCGCGAGATGGACAAAATGAAAGACTACCTACTGGAAAACAGCCAAGTAGAACCGCCACAACCACGATCAATGTTCGTTCTGGACAGCGACCGCAGCAAGGCGTTTGAGAAAATGGAGCGTATCAACAAGTTGAAGGCGCGGCTGCCGCAGATAGACTGCGGCCTGTGCGGAGCGCCAACGTGCGAGAGCTTTGCCGGCGATGTGATAATCAACCGGATAGGGCTTTCGCGTTGCATATTCTATCAGCGGCATTTAGAGCGCAAAGACGACATCACGCGTCAGGAGTGCATCGCCTCGATGGACGCTGTGTGGGGCGGAGACAGGATGCACGAGTAGTAGAGATTGTTTAATTGTTGCTTGAAGCATACAATTAAATTATAGAAGCAATGTAAACCAATTCTGTATGGTTATTTAAAGCGGAGAGGAGTAAATTTATTCCACTGCGAGGTATTAGGAAAATCTTTTTTGAAGAAAAGATTGCATTTCATAAAATAGTTGTATTTTTGCAACCGATTTGGTCGCCCGAAAAGGCGTGAAAAGGGAATCAGGTGCAACTCCTGAACAGTCCCGCTGCTGTGAGTTTCAGCAATTGCGAATCAACATGTTAGCCACTGCAAATCGCCATAGGTTTGTGGGAAGGCAGAGGAGCAAGAAACGAGTCAGAAGACCTGCCAAATCTGAAAATATCGGCCCGCTTTCGAGGAAAAAGTGTCCGAAAACAGATGTGGCGAAAAGCAATCTGCATCCGTTTTTAGTTATTCCCCCGCCTCGAATTGTCATGCCGATACTGTGAAAAGAATAATTAACAATCAAAACAGTATCAAGATGATAAAAAAATTATTAACACTTACTTTCGGGCTTATGCTCACGATAGGAGCCATGGCCCAGGGGGCGTCGAACCCCACAGTTCCGCAGAGCAACATACTATATTGGACTGGTACGGGCAGCAACCGCGCCGTGGTCTCCATAACCTGGAACGATGCCGTTGCCGGCAATCTGGCCATAGCATGGGGTGTGCAGTGGAACGGCGGCAACGTCCTTGTACGCGACATCATGGACACGATAGCAGCCTATGACTCGCGCTTGACGGTCACATGGAACTCATCGCACAGCTACATCAACAACATCAGATATACGGACAGTAACATGGGCTTAGATGTTGAGGGAGTGGAAGATAACGGCATGGCGTGGTGGTGGTACAACTGGAAAGACTACCGCGACACTTCCAAGCAGTCGAACGGCGTGATGGGAGACTATGTGGCGAACGGCGACTTCATCGACTGGATGCCTATGGATCCCGATACCTACGAAAGCGAGGTGGCCGACTACATCTTCATAGCCAAAGACCCCAACGCCACCGTCGCCGAGGAGTCGAGCATCGACGTCAGTCAGATACGTTACTGGGTTGGCGAGGGCAGCAAAAAGGCTATCCTTGCCGTGAACTGGGCCGACACCGCGCTGGCGTGGGGCTACCGCTTCGAGGGCAGCAAGAGCGTGAGCGACATGATGAGCGCCATCGCCGCCGCCGACCCGCGATTCAGCTTCGAGATGGGCAGCTACGGACTTGACGACATCGTTTTCGTCGCCGCCCCCGGCGACACGCTGCGCAAGCAGGCCTACAGCTACTGGGAGGGCAAAAACAACGGCATCATAGATGCCGGCATGGGACAGGCACTTGCCGATGGCGACCTTGAGAAATGGGCCGAGCCGGCAGCCGGTACCGTCAGCGACATCATGTACATCGCCGAATGGGAGTGGTGGAGCATATCCTACACATACACTAAAGCTATCAGTCCTGTAAATGTACCCGTTCCCGAGGAGGCCACAATCGACGCCAGCGAAATACTGTACTGGGTTGGCGAAGGCAGCAAGAAAGCCATCCTTGCCGTGAACTGGGCCGACACCGCGCTGGCGTGGGGCTACCGCTTCAATGGCAGCAAGAGCGTGAGCGACATGATGAACGACATAGCTACAGCCGACCCACGCTTCAGCATAGAGATGGGCAGCTACGGACTTGACGACATAGTCTTCGTCGTTGCCCCTGACGACACGCTGCGCAAGCAGGCCTACAGCTACTGGGAGAGCAAGAACAACGGCGTCATGGATGCCGGTATGGTCCAGCCACTTGCCGACGGCGACCTTGAGAAATGGGCCGAGCCGGCAGCCGGCATTGTGTACGACAGCACCTATTGGGCAGACTACAACTACTGGAGCTACAGCTACGCCTACCAGATGGAGATCCATCCAGTCAGCGCACCGCATGTAGGCATAGCCGGAGCAGATGCCGTGGCTATCAGCGTGTTCCCCAACCCCACAGTCAGTGAAATGACACTCAGAGGCATCAATGAGAACAGCGTCGCTGTGCTTTACGACATGCGTGGCAGCGTTGTAGCGACATACACCGTCGGCAACAACAGCAGAATCGACGTCAGCACAGTTGCCAACGGCATCTACATGCTCCGCGTGGGCAACATGAGCGTGAAGGTCATCGTGCGCCACTAAGAGACAGCCACAAACACTAAGAAGATGAAAAAAAGCAGAATAGCAATAATAGTACTGACCATGCTCGTTGGCATCGCAGCCGTTGCCAACGGGCAAGGGCAGTTCTGCGGAGCCGTCGGGACTCCCGGTTGCAACGCCGTCTACTACGACAGCAGTATCGTTGTGGGCTGGGCGACAGGATGCACGATAGTGCGTGGGCCTGTTGACATCGTCGACCCTGAGGGTCCGCGAGTGCACTTCGGTGAAGAGGAATACGGCATAGGCCCTGCCGGCACCATCACGACCGAGGCGGTGAGCCTTGGCGACGGTGGCATGGCGATACTGACCTTCGCCGAGCCGATACGCAACGGCAACGGGCCGGACTTCGCGGTATACGAGAACTCGTTCAGCGACAACTTCCTCGAGCTGGCATTCGTCGAGGTGAGTTCGGACGGAGAGCGCTACGTGAGGTTTCCCGCCACGTCGCTCACACAGACCGCCACGCAAATCGGGTCGAACGCAAGCCTCGACCCGACGATGCTGAACAACCTTGCCGGAAAGTTCCGCATAGGCTATGGCACACCATTTGACCTTGAGGAGCTGCGCGACAGCAGCGGAATAGACATCAACAACATCACGCATGTGCGCCTTGTCGATGTCGTCGGCACGATAGACCCCGAGTATGCGACGTACGATGCTTTCGGTCATATAGTCAATGACCCGTACCCGACGAAAGACACCAGCTGGGGCAGCGGTGGCTTCGACCTGACAGGCGTCGCCGTGTTGAGCCATGCAACAGCGTCGGTGGTGGGCATCAGTCAAACAGCCGAGAGCATATATCCTAATCCTGCGACCAACATGCTGAACATCAGCGGTGCCACTGGCAAAACAGCGGTGCTGTATGACGCCACCGGACGCAAAATTGGCAACTGGGACATAACCACACCAAACTTCCAGATCACGACAGCCAGCCTCAAAGCAGGAGTCTACATACTGCGCGTTGGGCACAACAGTCACAAGATTGTAAAAAAATAAGTTAGGAACTCATTATCAAATCTTTCATACGGGAGAGCGTCCAGCTGGACGCTCTTTTTTTTTAGAGCACACACAGTATAGGAGGCAACCGAAAAAAAGGAGTGCACAAAGCCTTATACGACAGCATCGACGACCTCGCCGTGATGGCTGAAATGCTCGTAGAGAGCCTTGTAGAAGCGGTTTTTGGAGAGGGTCTCGCTGTTGCCGATGATGATGAGTTTCATTCGAGCACGTGTGATGGCCACATTCATACGCCGCAGGTCGCCGAGGAAGCCGATCTGTCCCTCGTCGTTGTCGCGTACCATACTGATAACCACGACATCGCGTTCCTGTCCTTGAAAGCCGTCAACAGTGTGGACGCTCATCTGTCCGCGCAGGCGTCTGTAGAAGAGCTGCATCTTGAGCAGACGTCGAATCAGCCGTACCTGTCCGCGGTAAGGAGAGATGACACCAAAGTCAATGCGGTCGGCGACAATGCGTTCGAGGCCAATCATCTCGATGTAGTCGCGCAAGGTGTGCACGACAAGTTTCGCCTCGTCGGCGTTGAGGCGGCTCAACGAGCGGTTCTGGCGTTCGTCGAAGCCGCAATGTGCCGTATCAATCCACGTGAGAGGCGTATCCATCAGATGCACCAGCCTGTCGGCCACTTCGGGTGCCGCCTTGAGGTTGCCATGGTAGAACCATTGCGAGGGGAACTCCATAATGTCGCGGTGCATGCGGTACTGAGTGTCGAGCAGAGTGACGCATTCCGGCTTGGAGTTCACAATGTTCTGCATCAAAGTGCGCGAGAGGCCCTTTCGCGCCACGTCGACGCACTTCACTGTTGGCGGCAGCTGCTGGTGGTCGCCGCCGAGCACCACCCTGTCGGCCTTGAGGATTGCCGCCCAACAAGCAGGTTCGAGAGCCTGAGCGGCCTCGTCGATGAAGAGAGTTCCGAAATGGCGGTGTTCCATGATGTGGTAGGCGCTGCCAATCAGAGTGCAGCTGACGACGCTGGCCTGTTCGAAGAGGTCAGAATTGATTTTAATTTCCAGTTCCATCTGCCGTTTGCGGAGTCGCCGTAGCTGGTTCAGGCGCTCGTGCGAGGCCTTTGCCGTAGGCGTCTCGCGCAGAGTGCGACGGATGTTCCACAACTCGGGGTAGTCGGGATGGTCGGCATAGCGTCGCTCGTAACTGCAAGCCAGCATTTCATCGCTCATTTTCAGAGGATTGCCGATACGAAGGACATTAAGGCCGCGTTTGGAGAGCTGTTCGCTAATCCAGTCGACAGCGGCATTGCTCGGAGCGCACACCAGCACTTGCGTCTCGCGTTGCAAGGTTTCGAAGATGGCCTCAACCAGAGTGGTAGTCTTGCCTGTTCCCGGAGGGCCATGCACGATAGCCACATCAAGAGCCGCCACGACCTTACGGACAGCCTCGTTCTGGCTGGCGTTGAGCCAAGGAATAGAGAGCGGTGGCAACTGTCGGAAGCGTGGATGCATAGGGCCCGCCAACGTCTCGCGAAGACGTACAACCTTCTCGTTCTCAGAGTGTATGACGGCATGAAGAGCGTCGTGCATTACACGGTAGGAGGTCTCGTCGATGGCCGCCCTGACCCCCAGAAGGTTGCGTGAGGCAATGCCCTGTATAGTGTTGAGCGCCGCCTTGTTTGGCAACTGAATTTGAATGACGCCAGGCGTATAGGAGTCGACAAAGCAGGTGATGGGCAACTCGCGGACTTCCGACGATTGCTGTTCGAGAGAGAAGAAAGCGACGGGGTGTCCAGGTTCGAAATCGTTTTCCAGCTCGTCGTCGGTCATTTCATAGGAGATGGTCAAAATCAATTGGTTGAGTGCATTAAAACCGAAGCCATTGATGGAGACCGGATATTTGCAGTCGGCCTCGTTGAGGCGACCGCTGATATAGCCGACAGAGAGCGCATTGCCATAGGTCTGCCGTTCATATTCCATTTCCAGATTCAGCAGTCCATCGAGCTGTGACAGGTGCGATATGGCAGATAAGTTGTCCAAGATGAGATAGTTGTCGAATTAGAGGGACGACCAGTAGTCGGAGCCGTTGATATTAAGCTTTTTAGGGTCAAAATGAGGTTCGATGCCAGAGCGTTGCTGAGCCTCGTAGTCCTTGAGCGCACGAAGAGCGCACGGCGATAGCAGGAGTATGGCGACAATATTGATCCACGCCATAGCGCCCACGCCGATGTCGCCCAAAGTCCAGACAACACCGCTACCAACTGTCGAACCGAGGAAGACGGCCGAAATGGTGCCGATGCGGAGCAACCAAATGACAATCTTCTCGCCGCGGTCGTCGCCAAAGCGCATGTCGGCACGTTCGAGCTCGTCGAGACGCTCGGGATGCTGACGATAGACACGCCGGCGCCAGCGGTTGAAGATGTAAACAAGATTGGTTTCGGCATAATAGTAATAAGCCATGATGGTGGTGAAAGCGAAGAAGAAGAGAGCGATGGAGATGATCATGTCGCCCGCCCGTCGACCGATGACTGTGCCGAGGGCCTCAGTGGTATAGAATACGCCGGGTTCGCCGTCGGGAGCCGCTTCATTCTGAAGGAGATAGTTTACCTGCGCTGAGCCGTCGGCAAGATGAGTGACAGTGTCGATGATATTGTAGGTTTGGCAAGCGAGAATCATCACTGCCGTGGCCGTGCAGACGAGAAGAGTGTCAATATATACCGAGAAGGCCTGCACAAGCCCCTGTTTTACAGGATGTGAAACCTTTGCGGCGGCGGCGACGATAGGGCCTGTTCCCTGCCCTGCCTCGTTGCTGTAGATGCCACGCTTGACGCCCCATGCGATAGTGCTGCCCAGCAATGCGCCGCCCACCTCGTTGATGCCCACGGCACCACGGAGCATCTGCAAGAAGACATCGGGTACGATGCGCCAATGGACGGCCAGAACGATGAAAGAGAGGACGATATAAATCAGAGCCATAAGCGGTGCAACTATCTGAGCCACATTGGCTATGCGCTTAACACCGCCTATGACGACAAGGCCGATGAGCAGAGCCACGACAATGCCGACGACCCACGGCTCGACGCCGAAAGAGCGAGAGCAGGAGAGCGCGATGCCGTTACACTGCACGGGAGGGAGGAAGATGCCACACGCCACGGCCGCGAGCACGGCGAAAAGCATGCCGAAGAGAGGGCTACGCAGTCCTTTCTCGATGTAATAGGCGGGGCCTCCGCGGAACTGCCCGTTGTGGTTTTCCTTGTAAATCTGCGCCAAAGTGGCCTCGACGAAAGCACTGCCGGCACCGAAGAAGGCGATGAGCCACATCCAGACGATGGCTCCAGGGCCGCCGAAGCCGATGGCGGTGGCAACGCCGACGATGTTGCCCGTACCGACGCGACCGGAGAGGGCCATGGCAAAGGCCTGAAAGGAAGAGATGCCAACATTCTTGTTGTTCTTGGCGGCGCTGCCAAAGAGCAGCCGCGACATCTCGCCGATGCGACGCACCTGCACGAAACGGGTGCACAACGAGAAATAGAGACCCGAAGCGAGACAGAGGACTACAAGAGCGGGGCTCCAGACCCAGCTGTTGATTACCTTGACGACAGAAGCAAAAGCCTCGTTGAGAGATAGCAGAGAAGCGATCATAGGCAGAGAATAAGAGTATATCCCAGTCCTACTTTTCGAAACGCATATCCTTCACATTCAGCTGAATCTCCGTCTTTCCGCGGTAGAAATTCTCCTCGAGCTGGTAGCATATATCGAACATCTCCTGCCGACAGACGCGTGAGTAGTAAGAGCCGAGCTGGAAGCCGATGGCGGGGAAGGCGTTGGGGCTGTCGGACGAGAGAGCGGAGAATTTCAAGTGGTTGGATCCGACGACGCGAGGAGGTTGCAGAGGGTTGCTCTCCAGATTGCGCGTTACGAAGACGGGGATGTTATTATCTGGTCCGAAAGGGGAGAACTGCTTGAGGATGCGCAGGAATTTAGGCGTGATGTCAGAGAAGCTGATTTCGGCGTCGACCTCGATGTCGGGTGTCATGGCGTCGGAGGGCATGGTGCGGCTGACGACCTCCTCGAAACGCTCGACGAAGGCGTCGAAATTCTCGGGGCGCAGTGAGACGCCCGCGGCGTTCTTGTGGCCACCGAAATTCTCAAGAATGTCGCTGCACTGCTCGAGTGCGGCATGGACGTCGAAGTCCTTGAAACTGCGCGCAGAGCCCACGTAGAGGTCGTTGGAGAGAGTCAGAACAACGGTGGGACGATAGTACGACTCGACGAGGCGCGAGGCGACAATGCTGAGCACGCCGCGGTGCCAGTCCTTGCCGAGGAGGACGATGGAGTGGCGCTTGTCGAGATGTCCCTCCTTCTCGAGAAAGCGACGAGCCTCCTCAGTGGCCTTGGTGTCGAGCTCCTTGCGTTCATCGTTGTACTTGTTGATGTTCTCCGCCATTTCGCGGGCTAAGTCGCGTTGCTCGGCAAGGAGGAGGCGCACAGAGTCGAAGGCGCTGTGTATGCGACCGGCTGCATTGATGCGCGGGCCTACGAGGAAGATGAGGTCATTGATATTGAGGTCTTTGACGAAATAGGACTCTCGTTCACCTCGTTCCTCCTTGTTGCGAGGCTCGATGTGTCCGTAGGTGAGGATAGCTTCGATGCCGGGACGTGGGCAGGTGTTGATGACCTTGAGTCCGAAAGCCGCCATGACGCGATTTTCGCCGGTCATGGGTACAATGTCGGAGGCAATGGAGACAGCGACGAGATCCATGTAGCGCAGGAGCTTGAGTTTGAGCATCTCAAGGTTCTTCTTCTGAGCCGACGAGAGTTCGGAAGTGGAGTCGCACAGGCGGACGCCCATTTTCTGCTCCATGTAGGCTTCGACGATTTTGAAGCCGATGCCACAGCCTGTGAGTTCCTTGTAGGGATAGGGGCAGTCGTCGCGTTTTGGGTCGAGGGCTGCGCAGCAAGCGGGCAGGGCATCGCCCGGCAAGTGATGGTCGCCAATGATTATGTCGATGCCGAGGGAGTTGGCATAGTCGGTCTGGGCGACAGACTTGATGCCACAGTCGAGAGCGATAATCAGTTTAACACCAGTGTCTTTGGCATAGTCAATACCTTTCATTGAGATGCCCGATCCCTCGGTATCCCGGTCGGGAATGTAGAAATCGATATTGAAATGGAGGGTGTGGAAATAACTGTAGACCAGCGCGACAGCAGATGTGCCGTCGACGTCGTAGTCGCCATAGACGAGGATGCGTTCTCGTTTACGAATGGCTTCGTTGATGCGCATAATGGCACGATCCATGTCTTTCATCAAGAATGGGTCGTGAAGTTGGTCTAAACTGGGGCGGAAGAAACGCTTCGCCTCATCGAAAGTAGTAACACCACGTTCTACAAGCAGAGTGGCCAAAATTTTGTCCACACCCAGTGATTCCGCAAGTTTCTCAACAACTTCTATTTCATAATCTTCCCTTAATATCCAACGTTTTTCTTTCATTTTTTCATGGGCGTAAAAATACTACTTTTTTTTCAATCACGGAAGAAAAAAATTAGCATACAGTGAAAAGAATAGATTATAATACGCGCAATCAGCATATTAGACACGCATAAAATAGAGTATTCCATGAAGCGAGAGATTAATCATTGAATCACGATACAGGGAAGAGGTGAGCAAATAAGGGTTTGCAATCTGCAAAGCAATATAATTCAGTGTGCTGGACACTATACTATTAGTTATATAATAGGGGCTGTATTCGTATTAATAATACAAATCCGTTAATAATAATTCTGTTATAATTGCGACAAAAGACATCTGGTTCAGCGGATGTTCGAGAATGGCCGTTTCGAATTTGACGACTCGGAAGAAGGGATAATGGTTGCTGAGAAAAACAGAATTGGCGAAGGGTATGCCTCGACTGAAGGGGTATGGGCGGGGTGTTTTATTATATATTTTTTTTTCAAACAAAACATTTGGATGCTTTAGCAAACATTTTTTTTGAGTATTTTTGCAAACAAAAAAAATGAGCGATGAGTGTAGCTATCGAGCCAAATAACAGCAAGAGAGGGTATTATTACGCCGACGAATGGTATGCGGTACTGGCGGAGACTGCAAAAATAGAGCCGGTGGTGGAGGTGTATCATATCTACAACCGTGTGTTCCACCACCTGCTGGATGTGGCGACGTTGCCGACGAGCGTCGGGTTTGGAGGGACGTTTGCCAAGACGGATCACCTGTTGAAGGAGCTGGGGGCGTCAGTGGCACTGCAGCACGACATTAACAGCACACGCCGGCGGCTGAGGGAGCACAACAGTATTGGCGCTGAGACACTTGAGCGATACAAGACATTTGACCTGCGTAGCATCTGCCTGCTGGTGGAGATGGTGACGGGAGCGCCGGTGCCGAGTAAACTGGCAGAACGGTACGCCTCGGCGATGCCACAAGACGAGCGACATGCGGAGGTAGCGGCAGAATACCTGCGGATGAGCGTGAGCCGATGGGACGAGGAGGCCGTCTACGGGCAAACGACGGAGGGAGAGGAGGTAGCGGTGAGCCTGGGCAGAAAGGGAGGAGAGGGGAACTGGATGTATATCAAGAAGATGCTGAGAGAAGGCACACAACTAAATATTGTGCGTCCGCGGAAGATGACGGGTGGCGGAAAGGATATGCTACAAGCGGAGCTGATAATATATGAGCCTGACTATCTGGTGAATATCACTTCAATAGCACATTGCTTCACAAACTATGACGAGTCGGCGCTTGTGGACTTGATGAAAAAAATAGAGCCAAGCACAACGACTGAGGCGACCCTGCTGGGCAACTTTGCCGGGCAACTGCTCGACGAGACCATCCACAAGTCGGGGCGTAGCTACAACGAGAGCGCGAAGGACTTCTTTGCCAGCAATGCCGTGGGGGTGCTGACGACGGAGATAAGCGACGATTTCCATACCAACGCCAAGCGTCAACGCGAGAACATACGCAGAGCTATGGACAAGGCTCTGCCCCAGACGGTCAGAAGCTTCAATGCCGACGATTGCATGGTGGAGCCTTCGTTCGTGTCGGAGATGCTGGGGCTGCAGGGGCGCATGGACCTTTTGCAACTGGACTACAAGCTGTTGCTGGAGCAGAAGTCGGGCAAGGGGAGCTTCCCTTTCGACAATTTTGTGCATCCACGGCAAACGGACGAGCACTACGTGCAACTGCTGCTCTACATGACGATAATACGCTACAACCATCGCGAGATGTACCGCAGGAACGGCAATGAGCTTCATGCTTTTCTGCTCTACTCGAAGTATGACGAGAGCCTTCTGTCGCTCGGCTTCGCACCCGAACTTGTCTTGCGTGCCTTCAAGGTACGCAACCAGATAGCGGCGGCGGAGCGGAGCTACACGCAACCTGACGGTTTCAGGCTGCTGGAGAGGCTGACGCCCGAGATGCTGAACAGCAAGAACACACAGGACCGCCTGTGGCGAGACTACCAGAAGCCACAACTAACTGAGTTGCTGGCGCCTATCCATAAAGCCAGCGAGCTGGAACGGGCGTACTATTTCCGCATGATGACCTTCATAGCCAACGAGCATGCGCTGGCCAAGGTGGGCTCGGGTTCTCAGGAGGACTCAGGATTTGCCTCGATCTGGAACAACAGCCTTGAGGAGAAACTGGAGAGCGGCAACATTTATGACCGGCTGAGGCTTGCCTATCCCGACGCGACGACCACGGGGAGCATCAGTAGGATAGAGTTGACGTTGCCCGCCGACGCCGAGGTGGCGACATCGAACTTCCGCGTGGGCGACATCGTGATACTGTACCCCTACCCCGCCGACAAAGAGCCCGACGCGCGGCGCACCATGGTGTTCCGCTGCACGATGGCGGCAATACGGCCCGACGGCATAGAGCTTACGTTGCGATTTCCGCAGTCGGACAAGCGCGTATTCCTCAAAGACAGCGACAAGCCGTGGGCGATAGAGCACGACTTCATGGAAGCCTCTTTCGGGTCGCTCTACAAGGCCATGCACTCCTTCCTGTCGGCACCCAAGAGCCGCCGCGACCTCATTCTCGCACAACGCAAGCCGGAAACAGACATGGCGGCCACTCTCAAGGGCAACTACGGTGCGCTGAACGAGATGATGAGTCGCATGAAACAGGCCACAGAGCTATTCTTGCTGATAGGTCCCCCGGGGACGGGGAAGACGTCGTGCGGGTTGCTGAACATCGTCAAAGAGGAGCTGCTGGAGGAGGGGAGCAACATGCTGCTTACGGCCTACACCAACCGCGCCGTGGACGAGATATGCGGGAAACTGATGGAGGCGGGCATCGACTTTGTGCGCATAGGACACTCGAACGACAAGGAGATAGAGCGGCGCAACATGGCGACGCAAATAGCACAAAGCGAGAATCTGAGCGAGTTGAAAAGGCGCTTTGCCGACACACACATCATTGTGGGCACCACCACAGCCATCAACGCCAACATCGCCCTGCTGCGCAGCAAACCGCTGAGCCTTGCCATAGTCGACGAGGCGTCGCAAATTCTGGAGCCACACCTGATAGGCCTGCTCAGTGCCCACAACGACGGCAAACCGCTGATAAAGAAGGTGGTGCTGATAGGCGACCACAAACAGTTGCCCGCCGTGGTGCAGCAGTCGGAAGAGACCTCGGCTGTGGCGGAAGAGCAGTTGAGAGCCATAGGGCTAAGCGACTGCCGCAACTCGCTGTTCCAACGCTTGCTAAACCGCTACAGCGACGACGACAGCGTGAGATACCAACTGAGAAAGCAGTACCGCATGCACCACGACATTGCGGCATTCCCCAACCACTACTTCTACAATGACACCCTAACCGAAGGTACTGAAAAACAACAGCTTCCACTACTACAAACAACAGGGTACAAGGTTGCCGCAGAGGACATCCTTCTGGCGACGCGCCTCGGATTCATCGACGTAGTGAGCGAGGAGAACACTCAGTCTCCAAAAGTCAACAAAGAGGAGGCCAAGGTGATAGCCTCGATGGCGGTGGCGACAGCCCGACGGGAGGGCGACAACTTCGACGCCTCGAAGACATTGGGAATAATAGTTCCCTACCGCAACCAGATTACCGCCGTGCGCAACGCCATAGCGCAATACGAGATACCGCAGCTGGAAGAGGTCACCATCGACACCGTCGAGAGGTTCCAGGGGTCGCAACGCAAATACATCATATACGGCTTCACCGTCAGACACGAGAGCCAACTGGCCTTCCTGACATCTAACAGCTTCACCGACAGCGACGGGACGACGGTAGACCGCAAACTGAATGTCGCCATGACGCGTGCCATGGAGGGCATGGTGATGGTTGGCAACGCCGCATTGCTACGCACGTATGAGACGTTCAAAAACCTGCTGGACTTTGTGGCAGAGAACGGGAGGATAGTGAAAGCCTGAGCCGCAGAAACTTACTTGCGGATGCGGATATCCGCGATGTGTATTGCCGACAGCTTATAGTTCCATATCTCGACGCCACAGACCTCGGGGAAAATGCCATCGTTCGATGATAGCTGATACTCCTTATAGTCCTCATAGAGAATATAGGAGTCGTATCTAAGCAAATTCTTGCAGAAGCTCTTGAACATCAGTATGTCGCACGGTTTGCCGTCGTTCCGTTTGCCATGCACGAAATAGAAGATGGCGATATTTTCCTCAGCTTCAGTGGGGAAGTACTGCGTGGGGTTGGAGAAATCGAACTCGCCGCTGACAGTCTCAGATGAGAGGATCTGAATCTTGTAAGTGTCGTCGGTAAGCGAGGGGTGCAGCCTGACGACCACCTTGCGGTTGATGGGGATAACCATGCCTCTGCTGCGACCCATGCCGGGACTGAGCGAGGCGGTATCCGATATCAGGTTAGTCCCCATAGGAACTGTAGCGCCAGCCTTGTCGTCACTGGCCATGTCAAGATTGTTAGCGTCCGCATCGTCGTCGGCCGTATCGACATCGACGAATATTTTGGAAAGACTGCGGAAGCAGACGTCGATGTTAAAATAGATGCTCTCCACTCCGTACTCATTCTCAGCCACCGAGATGATGTCGAACGAACTTTTGCCATCCCTTGCCAGCTCCTGGCCGGTGAATCTGAATCCATAATATCTGATGAAGTCGTACTCGTGCGAGGGAGAGATGACATAAAATGCAGAGGGGAAGCTGTCGCCGTCACCCGAAGAGCGTATGACCTCAATCAAGCTCATGAAATGGAAATAGTCTGGTATCAGCTTCTCCGCATTATCCTCGCCGTAAAGCATGCTGTTGGCCACAAAGCGGTAGTTATAGAGGCTCGGCTCGACGGGGTTGTTGGCGATGGCGTCGTCAAGGTAGCCTATAGCACGTTTCAACTGGCGCTTCGAGGGGTTATCGCTGTTGATGATTTCGCGTGCTTTGTCGAACTCAGAATCAGCACTATAAGGGATATAATTCTTCTGTAGGGTGAAACCGTAGTACAGACAATGCAACTCCTCCAGCGACATGCTGGTGTCGACTGCCTTGAAACGCTCCAGCAGCCGAGGATAGTAGAAACGCGACGAGGGGTCGGCCGTGACGCGCGCAAGATAGTCGAAATTGGGAATAATGAACGACTCCTGCTCAACAGTCAACTCTTCAATGGTATCTTCCTGACAATAAGCCATTGAAGCCGAGAGAAAGAAGACGATGAGAATTAAGAATTTATGTTTCATAATCAAATGTTGAATCATTTTGATTTTTTGGAACGCAGGATATTGAATCTCAGAATAGAAGAGCGGTAAATGCTCGCCGCCAGCCAAGTGCAGAGCGGGAACGTCAACACCAGCAACGCCATGGACCACCACAGCTGGACAAGCGGCACGCCGAAGGGGACGCGCAACATCATGGCCACCGGCGAGGTGAACGGGACAATAGACAGTACAACGCTGAGTGTGCCCGACGGGGAGTTGATCATGGCCGGCAGGGTGAGCAACACCAGAATGAGCGGCACGGTGAGAGGCAACGAGAAGAGTTGCGTGTCGGTATCGCTGTCGCTGAGAGCTCCTGCGGCGGCGAATAGTGTGGCGTAGAGCAAGTAGCCAAAGAGGAAGTAGAAGAGAAAAACAGGTACAATGGTGCCGAAGTCGATGGCGGCGATGCCCTCGACCAGCTGAGGTATGTCGGCCAGCTGATCAGCCTGTTGCATCTGCGCGGTGGCGTCGTCGCCCTTGGTGGCCAGTTCGGTGATGTCGTGCTTCTGCGACGCCATCTTCATCAGGTCACCGTTGCCGGTCTGTATGCCGACAAGGGCTACTGAGGTCAGCGCCACCCACAGCAGGAACTGTGTGATGCCCACCATGGCGATGCCTATCACCTTGCCCATCATGAGCTGGAACGGCTTGACGGAGCATACGATAACCTCGATGATACGGTTCGACTTCTCTTCGACGACGCCCCTCATCACCTGCGAGCCAAAGGTAAGGATGACGATATAGATGAGCATTGCAAGGACGACGCCCAGACCCGTCTTGACCTCGAGGAAGGCGGCGCGTCCCGTATCGAGATCCTCTGTGCGTAGGTTGATGCGAGTGCCGGTGATCAGCGCGTACTCGTCATCGCTGATGTCGTGCGCCTGCAGCAGGCGGTTGCGCAGAATGCGTTGCAGCTGACGGTCGACATCGTAGCGCACATTCTGAGGCGGCAAGTCGCGCTGGTAGTACAGGCAGGCGTCGGTGGGTATGGCCTCGCTGGCGCGGCTACGGACATAGACGATGCCCTTGACCTCCTCGTCGGCCGCCATGGTGCGCATGGCATAGTCGAGGGTGGCGGCATAACGGTAGGTAATATTGTCGGTCGACACAAAACGGCTGTCGGCACGAAGGGTGTCGTCCCTGTCCAGACCGCCGAAGAGGCCCGACTCGTCGGCAATCAGAATTACCGATTTCTCGACAGGCCTCATCGCCAGATAGATAGGCACAGCATACAACATCGCCAACAGGATGGGCACCAGCAACGTGAGAAGCCAGAAGGAGGGCTTGCGCACTCTGGTAACATACTCACGGCGAATGACTAACAGTATCTTCCTCATTTGGCACCTCCTTTCGAGACAACCTTGATAAAAATGTCGTTCATGGAGGGCAGCACCTCGCACAACGACAGCACCTGATAGTGTGGCAACAAAGCCTGTAGCAACTCATTGGTGCTACGTCCTTCGGCCATATCGACATACAGCATGCGACGGTCAGCATCTATCGTCTCCTGAAGCGAGAGCTTGCACCACTCAGGCAACGACGGCACCGCATCTACGACACCTGCCAGCTCAACGGCATAGCTATTGGTGCTGAACGAGTTGCGTATCTCGCCAACCTTGCCGGAGAGCATCAGGCGCGAGCGGTCAATAAGCGCTATCTCGTCGCACAGTTCCTCGACCGACGACATGTTGTGCGTGGAGAGGATGACCGTCGCTCCACGGCGGCGCAGGTTGAGGATTTCTTCCTTCAGCAGGGAGGCGTTGAGGGGGTCGAAACCGCTGAAGGGCTCGTCGAAAATGAGCAGCTGTGGCTCGTGGACGACGGTGACGATGAACTGCACCTTCTGTTGCATGCCCTTCGACAGTTGCTCGACAGGCTTTGTCCACCAGCTGCCGATGTCGAACTTATCGAACCATTGTTTCAGCCGCCGTTCCGCCTCATGTCGCGACAGACCCTTCAGCCGGGCAAGGTAGATGGCCTGCTCACCGACGCGCATCTTCTTGTATAGTCCCCGTTCCTCGGGCAGGTAGCCTATGTGGCGCACATCGTCGTCGCTCATCGGGTGGCCGTCGAGCAGGAGCCTCCCCCTCTCGGGCACGATGATACGGTTGATGATGCGTATCAGCGTAGTCTTGCCGGCGCCGTTGGGCCCCAGTAGCCCAAATACCGTGCCACGCGACACCATGAAGCTGATGTCGTCGAGTGCCTTATAGTTGCCGAAAGACTTGTCTATATGTTCTATTTCAAGCATTTTATGAAAATCATTATTGGTCTTGGTTCTTATGCGTTTTTTGCCTTCCGGCCCACCCGCAGCAGGAGGGTCTCGGCAAGGAGCATCAGCAAGCTGGCAATCAAACACCAGCGCCACAGGCGATGGCCCTCGTAGCGCTCCTTGAGGTACTTGTCGAGTGGCTTGTCAGCATTGCGCACCACGCTGTAGTTGTCGGCAAGCTGGGCTTCGACGGCCTTTGCCAGGTCTCCACTCGAAAGGAAACGCATCTGCGACTCCAACCGGCTGTAGTTGAACGAGATGCCCTCGTACAGTTCGCCTTCCTGCGTCAAGTGGTAGTTGCCCGCCGAGCGTATCTCGTCATGGGGTATGTACACGGGGTGGCCGTCGCTGAGGCGCACGTCGGCAATGGCATCCGTTCCGCCGTCGCCAGCCGACACAATCGACACGCTTGCAGCCGCCAAGTCATAGTTCCCCGACAGTATGACAGTCCCGTTGGCGCCGATGGTCGTGGCGGGAACAGTGGGCGCAGCGCTGTAGAGAGCCATATTGTACAACGTGGGAACGAATAAAGCCTGACGCACAAAATCGGTATGAGCGTCGCGCAACGGGGCGGCAAAGAGGTAGAGGCGGCCCCGACCACAGGCGGTGACGCAGAGGTATTCGTCGCCATTGGAGAGCGAAATGAGCGGCTCATACACCGACGCGCCCGTGGTGGCAAGGCTATAATAGCCCGTCACCGACGGCATCTCCATATCCTTGGTCATGGAGTTGAATACACTATAATACAATACATTGTCGCTATTGACCGACGCCGCGCGGACGCGACCCTCATGATAGTTGCCCAGTTGTGGGGCGGCGAAGAGCGACAGGGCGGCATTGTAGCTCTCGCGGTCGGCGTTGGCAGCCACCGTCACCACAGCAGTACCGCCCGACGACACAAACGTGTGGAGCGACTGCGCCATGCCGGAACTAAGGTCAGGCAGCTCGTCGAGCATAATGATGTCGTTGCCGTCGATGCGGCTGAAATCCATCTGTTGCAAGGCGACGCGCTTCATGGAGACTATGGAGTCGCCCCCGAAAAGGCGCTCGACAAACTCGTTGTTGCCCGCGCCCTCCACAACGAGCATCTCTATGCGACTTTTGACGTTAATGCTAAAGAAGTACTTGTCGTCGAACGTCACAGGATAGTCCGTCGTCTCGACGTGGCAGTCGAGCACGCCCGTGCGGTCGGCCACAAAGCTCATCTCCACTTCGGTACTGCCCGTCGCCGGCAGATCCACCGTAGCCAGGGCACGCTGGCGGCCGTCGACATAAAGCGAGAGCGGCACCTTCTCGAGATCCTCGTCGCCATCGTTGCGTATCCACACGTGCAGCGGCACATTGATACCCGACACGACAACAGGCACACCCAGCGACAACGAGTCGATATAGACATTGTTCTGACTGGTTGCGGCAAGCGGTACGAAGGTGACCGCCACGGTGCTGTCCGTCGGCATGGCGTCGATGTCCATCACCGAGGCCTGCATATCGGAAATGACGAACGAGTGCTTGTTGTCACCCCTGCCTTCGTGCAGGAAATCCAACTGGTAGCCAACAGCTTGCGCCATGGTCATGGTGGCGCCAGTGGGTTGCACCTCGTCGACCAGCAACAGGAACTCCTCCTTGCTCAGCCAGTGGAAGTGGCGCCCCTCGGCATCGCATGTCAGCAGCTGGAAACGGTCGCTGGGGCCGAAGCCGTCGGCTATCTCGCGGGCTTTGGCCTTGGCCTTGTCGAGTAGCATTTGGTTGCCGTCGGTGTTCTCCATGCTGAAGGAGTTGTCGATGAAAATGCTTACGTCGTTGCTACCATGGCTTATCATACCCTCGCCGCTCGGTATCACGGGTTGCGCGAAGGCCAGCACAAGGAAGACTATTGCCAATATGCGGGCCGCCAGCACCAGCAACTGGCGCAGAGTCGACTGCCGGCGCGTCTCGGACTGCAACTGTTCCAGACGCTCTACATTGCTGAAATAGACCTTCTTGTAGCGACGGAAATTGAACAGGTGGACGAGCACTGGTATGGCTATTGCCAGCAGGCCCCAGAGGAATGATGGCGAGGAGAGGAACATTGCGGAACGGATATGTTAATAAATTGACAGGACGGTATTTAGAATATTAGTCACACTTCTGTTTCTTGGCGTAGAACCTGCACAGGTCGCTGATGCCGCACTCGCCACAATGGGGCGCACGGGCGGTACAGACGTAGCGGCCATGCAGTATCAGCCAATGGTGCGCCACGGGAATCTTGTCGGCAGGGATGTTTTTCTCGAGGGTCAGCTCGGTCTGCAGTGGGGTCTTCGAGTTGGTTGTGAGGCCTATACGTTCCGAGACGCGGAAGACGTGTGTGTCGACCGGCATCACCGAGCGGTTGAAATAGACGGCCCCGACCACATTGGCGGTCTTGCGCCCGACGCCGGGGAGTGTCTGCAACAGTTCCACATCGTCGGGCACCACGCCGCCGAAGTCGGCAAGCAGCTTCTCCGCCATACCCTTCAGGTGACGGCTCTTGCTGTTGGGGTACGACACCGACTTGATGTAGCCGAATATCTCCTCGACCGTGGCAGCCGCCATGGTCTTGGCGTCTGGCATGGCGGCAAAGAGTGCCGGCGTGACCATATTGACGCGCTTGTCGGTACATTGCGCCGAGAGCATCACAGCCACCAAGAGCTGGAACGGGTCCTCGTAGTGAAGCTCGCTCTCGGCCTCCGGCATGGTCTTCTCGAAGTAGGCTATCAGTTTTTCGTATCGTTCTTTTCGTTGCATATCTTTTTCATTGTCGCCACCACGGGGTGATGGTCTGAGATTTCTGACTTGATGCGTTTGTATGCCACAGCCTCCATGTCTGGGGTGTGCAGCAGGTTGTCGATTCGGAACGAGGGGAATGTCGTGGTGCGGTTCCGCGTGAAGATGCCGTGGTAGGTGGTGCTGAAGCCCTGCCCCACTTCGCTGTAGCTGTCCTCGAAATAGTTGCGGCACTGCTGATAGAAATAGGAGGCCGGTGGGTCGTTGAAGTCGCCCGCGACGACCGAGAGGCGCTTGTGGCTCTCAAAGAATGGCATGAGCACGCCCCATTCGCGTTCATGCATCAGAAGCGCATGGCGGAACTTGCGGAAGGTGCTGCGCCCCGTCAGGCTGTCCATGTTGCCATGCGAGATGTCGTGTATCTGCTGCTGGTCGCTCTCGTCGAGGCCATACGAGCTGAGGTGCAGGCAGTAGATGCGCACGGTGTCGCCCCCCCACAGCACGTCGGCTATCAGCTTCGCGGGTCCCTCGATACGCACCACTCGCACTATAGGCAATTTCGAAATGACGACCTCGCCGGTGACCGAGCCGTTGTCGTAGCCAGTAGCCGTATAGCCGTAGCCCCGTCGGCGCAGATGCTCCGTGAGGTGCAGCGTGTCGCCACGGCCAATGTATTCCTGCAACGCCAGCACGTCGGGGCATTCCTCGTCGACGATGTCGAGGAACTGCGCCATATTGGTGTCCAGACAGTCGGTACAATGCGACACCCCCTGAAAGCGGTGTACGTTGAACGTCATGACCTTCAGCAGGAGTTCCTCGTCGTCGGCCTTGTCCGTACCGCCCACCTGAAAATAGAGCGGGATGAAACTGTAGCGTATCAGCACGGACAGCAGTGGCAGCAGGAACCATTTGCTACCAAGAAAAAGCCATATAATAACGAACAACACATTGGCTATCAAAAAATAGAGGTAGCCGTATGCCAGTATCGAGAAAAGGATATTCGACGACGGCGCCACCCGGCCGGCCATGGTGGAACCCAGCATCAGCAGGATTGCCACCACATTGAGTATCAACAATATCAATTTAATCAGTCTTTTCACAGGTCTCCCTTTCTATTTGCTTTGTTTGAACAGAATTTCCTTTTCCTCCTTGGTGAGGCGCTCGTAGCCGTATTTCGAGATCTTGTCGAGTATTTCGTCCACGCGCTTCTGCTCCTCGTGGCGGCGGCGGTTATACTCCTCGTCCGACAGCGGACGCGAATTGTTCTGTTTGTTGCTAGTTCTCTTCTTTCGGCGTGGCGAAGACATGTCCGACATGAGGTTTGGCAACCTGCGCATCGCTACCACATAGAGCAGTCCGAACAAGGCGCCGCCGATATGGGCGATGTGGCCGCCGGCATTGCCGACAGGTATCGTCAGCAAGTCGATGACAACCAGAGCCACAGCCACCCACTTCATCTTCACCGTGAAGGTGCGTATCAGCCAAAACGACACATCCTGCTCTGGCACGTATGCCGCCACGGCGACAAAGACGCCCAGCACCGCAGCCGATGCGCCGACAAGCGTGGAGACCTGAAAACGTTCCACAGGGAAGAGGTTGTAGACGACAAGATAAAGCACAGCGCCCGCCACGCCGCTGAGGAAATAGACCCAGCCGAAGCGGCGCGTACCCAGATAGCGACAGAAGAGTGTGCCACCAAAATAGAGCATCAGCATGTTGAAGAGCACGTGCCACAGGCCGTCGTGAAGGAACATGTAGGTAACTATCGTCCACGGGTGGACGAGCAACTCGTGCCAACGCGACGACAGCGCCATCCAGCCGTACCAGCCACCTTTGACCGTGCCCGAGGGCAGGGCGTAGAGGTAGTCGACCAGCGGAAAGAGCAGCGACAGTATCCATATTCCGACATTTATTATCACCAGCCACGACAGCAAACTGCCGCTCTTAAGAAAATCAGACAACTGTCCTCCAATATTTTGTTTTTGCATTATATCTATATTTTGAATGTGCAAATTTACACAAAAAACAACGATTCTCATTTATTCTTTATCTTTGCAAGAAGAATGAAAGAGAGCACAACAAGCCTTTCGACTTGAAAATGAACAATCAGCAACACACGAAACATAATTTCGGACTCATCGGAAAACACCTCGCGCACTCGTTCTCCGAACGCTATTTCACCGATTTGTTCCGAAAATCGGAACTGCACGACTGCCACTACAGCCTATATGAGATTTCGACGCTCGACCATCTGCACCAGCTCATAGCCGACCGGAGGCTTGACGGCTTCAACGTCACCATACCCTACAAGGTGGACATCATCCCGATGCTTGACAGCATCGACACTGTGGCACAGCAGATTGGAGCCGTCAATACCGTCGTTGTCGAACGCAGGGGCGTCGACATCAAGCTACATGGCTTCAACACCGACGCACCCGCTTTCGGAGAGACGCTGCAACCCCTGCTCAAACCGCACCACCGCAACGCCCTCATCCTTGGCACCGGTGGCGCCTCGAAGGCGGTGGCGTGGGCATTGCAAGGCCTAAAAATCAGTTTCAAAACGGTCAGCCGCACACCTGCCAACCACCCCGGAACAATAGACTACGACGAAGCGGAACACATGGCGGTGGCGGAGCCTTGCATCATCATCAACGCCACACCAGCAGGCATGTTCCCCGATTGCAACATGACGCCATGGCCACACGACAACATCCTGACGACAAATCATCTATGCTACGACCTCGTGTACAACCCCTCCCCCACCCTCTTCATGCGACAAGCCTCAGAAAGAGGTGCCACGGTATGCGACGGACTTGCCATGCTGCACCGGCAGGCCGACCTGGCGTTCGAGTTGTTTATTTCTGAGAAATTTTAGACTTGACAAATCACGAGCAAGTTGCTATACACCCTTTGAGTGGAGGCTCTGTTTGAAAACATAGCGGAGGCCAACCACAAATGTTCGGGAATTGACTATTTCCGTAAACTTTACGGGGAGAGTGTCATTGGCGGAGAAGTGGTCCATGATGGAGAAGAGTCACTTTCCATAAAGGACAACGTGTGTTGCAATTGGAGGGTTTCCCTCATTGAGGGTTAATCCTTCTGCGAGTAGACGAAACTATAGAAAACGTGGTCGCTCTTGCACCAATCTTTGAGGACTATGAAGCAGACGTAGAGGACGCGGCGCCATATCTTTTTATAGTCTTTACAACTACGCTGCCGAGCCACAGCCACGGGCTCAATTAGTGAAGACGTACGACAGGATGTTCTCGCCCATCCGTAGCGCTTTCTGGCGGGTTGACTGGCTGTCGCCATGCACGTCAGGGTCCTCCCAGCCGTCGCCCAGGTCGCACTCCCACGTGAAGAAGCACACCAGACGTCCCTGCCACACAAGGCCATAGCCTTTCGGAGGCTTGTTGTCGTGCTCATGTATTTTGGGCAAACCGTTGGGGAAGTCGTACTTCTGGTGGTATATGGGGTGGTCGAAAGGCAGCTCCACAAAGTCGAGCTCGGGGAACACCTTCTTCATCTGCGGCTCGATGAACTGCCGCAAGCCGTAGTTGTCGTCGATATGCAGAAAACCGCCGCCTATCAGGTAGTTGCGCAGGTTCTGAGCCTCCTGTGCCGAGAAGACAATATTGCCGTGACCCGTGATATGAAGGAACGGATAGTTGAAAATCTCGCTGCTGCCGACATCGACTGTGGCATACTGCGGTGCAAGATTCATGCCCGCGTCGGCGTTGCAGAACGCTATGAGGTTGGTAAGCGACGTGGGGTTGGCATACCAGTCGCCGCCACCGCCGTACTTCAGCAGCGCTATCTGCGTCGGCTGGGCATGAGCCGACGTGGCGAGCAGGGTGGCAAGCAATAAAAGTCTGAATATCTTCATCATCTTTGTTCAATTCATCAAGTTAAGAAAAGCCAATGCCGCCATGGCAGCCGTCTCGGTACGCAGGCGGTACTGTCCGAGGGTCACGGGGAGACATCCGGCGTCGAGCGCCTGCCGCACCTCCTCGCCGGTAAAGTCGCCCTCGGGGCCTATCAGTATCTGCGCGCTGCCGCCTCGGTAGGCCTCGTGCAGCGGAGTGCGGTGGTCGCCGTCGCAATAAGCTATGAACCTCTGCCCATCGAACGGAGTGCCAATCACCTCGGCGACACTCATCGGCGCGTTGATGACTGGCAACGTGGCCTTCAGCGACTGCTTCATAGCACTGACAGCCACACGCATCAAGCGCTCGCGTTTCAGCACCTCGCGTTCCGAGTTGTGACACACCATCGGCGTAATCTCGTCGACGCCCATCTCCACGGCCTTTTCGACAAGCCACTCCATGCGGGCGGTATTCTTCGTCGGCGCCACAGCCAGATGGAGACGGTAGGGACGGCTGCCGTAGCCCTCGATGCGCTCCTCGATATGCACAGTGCAATGCTTAGGGTGCGCATCGACGATGACGCAACGGCACATCACGCCCCTGCCGTCGGTCACATGCAGAGTGTCGCCCTCGCCCATGCGCAGCACTTTGACGCAATGACGCGATTCCTCCTCGCTGAGCTCACAAATGGCTGACTCTATGTTGTCTGTATAGAATAGTTGCATTTCTCTTTACTCATTTTCAAACGGCAAAAGTACGAAAAAACAAAGAATTGATAATTTTTTTTACAAATCGGCGTTATACAATAAAAGAATCAAAAAGGCTCTACGCCACAACAAAATAACAACACACATAAGATGAACAAACGACTGCTGACCGTTTTGATGATGCTTCTCGTCGCCATGGGCAACCTTCAGGCTCAGAAACAGCGCATCACACAATTCTCACAAAACGCACTGCCCGAGGAAATATGCGAATACCTTGACCAAGCCACCAGCGACAAGGAGAAAAAGAAGGAGAACGCCAACATCACCAAGATGTTCAAAATGCACTACTTCGCCCTCACCAACGAACAGCAAAGCAGGCTCACAGCCATCAGCAACAATGCCCTCAAGCTGAAAATCAGGCAGTACCCCGACATGAGCAATTTCGTCTCCGCCGTCATACAGATAACCTCCGACCAGCAGAGCGCCAGCAACTTTGACCAGTGGCTCGACTGCATCGACTTCATACAGAGCCGCAACAAGAAACTGAAGGACTTCAACGACTTTGTCGACTTCTCCGCCACCTTTGCCAAGTCGCGCACGCTCTACGCCTCACGCTCGTGCACATGGCAGATGCAGCAGGGTTGCCGCTACCAGATGGCCTTCAACAACGGCGAAATCACCGTCACCGTTGACTCGCCCATCGAGTTGCACTACAGTTCCGACAAGGACAACGGCACCATCTACGGCACCAAAGGCGTATACTACTACTTCGACAACCGTTGGGTCGGCAACGGCGGACGGCTCAACTGGGACCGCACCGGCATCCCCACCACCGCCTGCTGGGCGACGCTCAGCCGCTACGAGGCCATCACCAAATTTCCCAAATTCGTGGCCGACTCCGTGCAGTTCACCAACACCAACTACTTCAACAAGCCCATTGTCGGACGCGTCGAAGAGGCCCTCAGCGCCAAGATGGATCCCGACAAATACAGTTTCCCAAAATTCCGCAGCTACCAGAAAGACTTCAAGCTCAAGGACATCCTCCCCGGCATCGACTATAGCGGCAGCTTCATGATGAACGGCTCCAAGTTCATCACCTCCGACCCCAAAAACCCGGCAACAATCATCTTCTACCGCAACGGCGAACGTTTCGTCACAGCCAACTCGGTCAAATTCACCATCACCAGCAACCGTATCGTCTCCGAAAACGCAGCCGTCAAAATCTACGTGGGCGGCGACTCCATCTGGAACAACGGCATCACGGTCCGCTACCTCGGAGCCGAAAAACAGCTGAACCTCATCAACGACTCGCGACGCAACTACTACAGCCCCTACTCAAACAGTTACCACAACCTCGACATGTACTGCGAGCAAATCATCTGGAACATGAACACCGACAGGCTTGACTTCGCCATGCTCGGCGCGTCAGGCGACCAGAGCTTCTCCACCTTCGAGTCCAACAGCTACTACTCCGAGAAAAAACACCGCGAGATTCAAGGCATCGACCAGATAAGCCCTGTCATCCGGGTCTACCGCTACATGCAGATGCGCGACATGACCTACGACTTCTTCATCGACGAGTTCGCCAAAGCCATCAACATGGACATCATGCAGGCCAAGTCGATGATTCACAATCTTGCACGCTCGGGCCTCGTCTCCTACAACGAGGCGCAGGGCAAAATATATGTCAACGACAAGCTGGTCGACTACGCCAAGGCCAGCGCAAAAAGCAAGGACTACGACTACGACGCTATCATCCTTGAATCGTCGGCCAAACGCAACAACGCCGAGCTCGACCTCAGCACCCTTGACCTCAACGTCCACGGCGTCGAGAAATTCGTCCTCAGCGACAGCCAGCAGGTCGCCATATTCCCCAATCAGGGCGAGCTCGTCGTCAAGAAAAACCGCGACATCAGCTTCAACGGACGCATCAACGCCGGACGCTTCATCCTCTACGCCTCCAACGCCACATTCCTCTACGACGACTTCAAGCTCGACCTCCCGCAGGTCGACTCCATGTTCTTCTACGTCACCAAGTTCAACAATCCGCAAGAGGAACACATCGTCTATACGCCCCTCCACAACCTCACGGGCCACCTCCAGATAGACCAGAGCGACAACCACAGCGGACTCAAAAAGACCAAAGAACAGTACCCCATCTTCACCAGCCTCAAGGACAGCTACGTCTACTACGACCGCAAGGACATACACAACGGCGCCTACGTCCGCGACCGCTTCTACTACACCATCCACCCCTTCGTCGTCAAACAGATGGTCGACTTCGAGACCGACAGCCTCAGCTTCAACGGAGTGCTCACCTCGGCAGGCATCTTCCCCGACATCGTCGAACCACTCAAGGTGCAGCCCGACTACTCGCTCGGCTTCGTGCGCAAGACGCCACGCGCCGGCTACGACGCCTACTGCGGCAAGGGACACTTCACCAACAAACTCGACCTCAGCTATCGTGGCTTCCGCGCACAAGGACAGGTGGAGTACCTCACCAGCGTCATTCAGTCGAAGACCATCTACTTCATGCCCGACTCCATGATTGCCGTGAGCGACACCTTCTACGTCAAGGAGCAGGGCGCCTTCCCCGACATCCGCAACAGCCGCGCCATGCAACGCTGGTACCCCTACGACGACTCGATGCGCGTGGCACAGCTCAGCAACGGGCCTCAATTCAAGATGTATCACAACGACGCGCTCCTCGACGGACATGTGGTGCTGAAACCCGAAGGCGCCATGGCGTCGGGCATAGTGACCATCGACGACGGCACTCTCGAGTCGCTGCGCTTCGTCCTGCAACCCAAGGAGATGAGCAGCAACGTCACCGCCTTCACCCTCCACTCCAACGTCTACAACAACACAGCATTCTACGCCACCAACATGAAATCGCACGTCGACTACACCAAACGACGCGCCGACTTCGTCGCCAATGCCGAGCTGGAACGCACCCAGCTGCCCATCCTGAACTACGCCGCCTATGTCGACAAGTTCTCGTGGGAAATCGACAAGAAGGAGCTTGACCTCATCAACAGCAAGAGCGAGAGCAGCCAAGGACTCGAAGGCCTCACCCTGCGCGAACGCTTCGCACATAAGGAACAGCCCGGCGCCCTCTTCGTCTCCACCGACCCGACGAAAGACAGCCTGCATTTCCACGCCGTCCGCTCCACCTACCTCTACAACGTCGGACAACTTTCCTGCCGTCAGGTCTTCACCATCAACAGCGCCGACGCCGTCATCGCGCCCGGCGGCGACACCCTGCACGTGCGCCAGGGCGGCAACATCGACCTCCTGAAGAACTCGCAGCTGCTCGCCAACCGCGAGAACCGCTTCCACCATATATATAATGCCGACATCATCCTTGAAGGCGGAAACAAATATAGCGGCAAAGGCTATATCGACTATGTGGACGTCGACAACAAGAAAC
>Ga0247610_10000576_pt1 | contig 50298 bp, 51 predicted proteins | sample 174DNAGHGhighgp2_FD_193483 | JGI IMG/M metagenome (GOLD analysis project Ga0247610, IMG submission 193483) | Sheep rumen microbial communities from Palmerston North, Manawatu-Wanganui, New Zealand - 1742 DNA GHGhigh gp2 | ecosystem: Host-associated > Mammals > Digestive system > Stomach > Rumen...
CAACAGGTGCATATTCCATAGATGATTTAAACTTATCCGGAAAGAATAATTGATATATTTCGGCTTCCTCCTTTTCTTTGATTTTGTCCCAAGTCAAATCAAGCCTTCTGGCTAAACTAAGCACCTCGGCTACGGAATTCCTTGAGGTAGATAATGTAATAGCAATGTCTCTACCAGACATTCCAGAATTATCTAATTCCAGTATTTTTTTAACACTCATTTTCTTAGGCATTAAAAAAAGCCTCCTTTCATAAAATATGTGAGGCAAGTGTTATACCTCACTATATTTTACTACAGAAAGCTAATATATTTAATTAAGTGGCTCTATTCCTGTGAACAGGTGGCTCTATTCGTGCGTATCGGTGGCTCTCAAAAAGCGTATCGTGTGCACTCACATCGCGTAATAATCAAATATTTTTTGTATTCTGATGATGATATTGATTGGTGACCTTTCCATTAATGATAAAAAACTATTTTTCTAAAAATCTAAAATACCTAACATCTAATACTAAGATAACCCAAGCTGAATTATCACGTATCTTAGGTATATCACGTCAAGCAATACATAATCTAATAAATAAAGATTCAGATGTTCGTATATCTACAGTATTAAAAATAAGTGAAGTATATAATATAAATCCAAGTGATATATTATTTACTGATTTAGAATCAAATAAATAATTTATATTAAATTTATTTAATATAACCATAGAGGATGCATAGTCATCCTCTTATTTTTTCTTTATGAAAATGAATGAAAACGTGTTCTTATGAAAGCTAATGAAAATGAAAACGCATTACTATTTTCATTTAAATTAAATTGTATATAATTCTTTTTGTAGGGAAGAAAAGAGGCTAAATTATGTTAGAATTATTTATTTTAATGTTATTATTTTTACCTATATTAGTAGTATTAGTTCATGCATTTATCGTATCTAAAGATTACTATGATTACGACGAAAAGAAATCAAGATACATTTCTAGAGTAATTAAGTAATTAAAATAAAACAGAATATATAAAGACAGATTCAATGGCGAACTGTCTTTATTTTTTTCAGCTTTAAATATAGACCTTATATTTAATTTATGATAAGATAATTAGTGTATTTTGGGAGGTTTATTATGGACACTTTAAAATTAGAACAAATATTAAATTATAATTTTAAAAATAAATCATTATTAGAAGAAGCATCTAACCTAAGTGAAAGATTAATTTCATTTGGTTCATCTACAATAGATTTTTTAGTATCTAAAATGATTAATGAGGATTTATTCTTAAATTCAAATCCATTTGCTGATATAGAATTAATAAATAGATTATCTAATTTAATTAAATCAGATGATTACCTATTAGCTAGAGCTGATAAGATTCATCTAGATGAAGTAATCTATGATAAAAAGATTGAATTATTAAAATCTATTATTGCTGCATACCTATTAGATTCTAATGATATTTTAAGAATAGAATCATGGTTAAATATTTTTGACGCTATCGTATTTAATTTAGATACAAAGGATAATTATGCTAAAGAAATATACCTATGGAATAAAAGAAAATATAAAGAATTACCAAAGATTATCTTTGATAATAATAAGGTAATATTAAAATTAAATGAAATAGATAATGAATTTGTTGCAGAAGGTAATACTAAATTTATTGCCCTAAATGAAGCATCTAAATTAGCATATAAATATTTAGAGGATAATAATTTATTATTAAAAATGACAGATATAGTAGGATATCCTGATCAAGATAAATGTATTAATCAATTACAAGAGCTATTTGTAAAAGGATTTATTAATGAACCTGTATATAGAATAGCTATGAAGGGGAATACAAATGGTATTGATATTTGGAAATGTAGAATTACAATTGATGGATATAAAGAATCATTTTCAGCAGAAGATACATCAAAGAAAAATGCTAAAAGAATTGTTGCATTCCAAATGCTTAAATATATAATGGATTTAAATTAATATTTATTATTAAGCACTGTTAATAATTCAGTGCTTTTTTGATGTGCTATATCTAACTAACGTTTACTATTATTGACAAAAATGCTTAAAATGTTTATAATAGTAAACGTAAAGAGGTGATATTATGCCTAAAAGAAAAACTATTTTACTTCCTAATACTGAAAGAATATTAAAAATTATGGGAGAACAAATTAAATTAGCTAGATTAAGAAGAAAAATTAGTGTAGATTTAGTTGCCGAAAGGGCTGGGGTATCTCGTGCGACTGTTTGGCATGTAGAAAAAGGTGAAGCTAGTGTAGCAATTGGAATATATGCAGCAGTATTAAACGCTCTTAATGGCCTTGATAGAGATTTACTATTAGTAGCAAAAGATGATGAACTTGGCCATAAGCTTCAAGATATAGGTTTAACAACACCAAAAAGAATTAGGGGATGATTTGATTGAAAATTATTTATGTATATGAATCATTTTCAAGTGAAGATAGTATTTTAATGGGAATATTATATGTTGATAATGTTAGAGGAAATGAACATTTTTCTTTTGAATATGATAATAATTGGTTAAAAAATAATAATATTTCAATTGATCCTGATATGAATTTATTTGCTGGTAGACAATTCCCTATAAATAAAGAAATATTTGGAGTGCTTTCAGATTCTGAACCAGATAGATGGGGAAGAATGCTACTTAAAAGAAGAGAAGCATATATTGCCAAAAAAGAAGGAAGAGCACCTAATAAATTATATGAAAGTGATTTTTTACTTGGTGTATATGATGAAACTAGAACAGGTGCATTAAGATTTAAACTAGGTAAGGATAAAGATTTTTTATCCAACGATAAAAATTTCTCAACACCACCATGGGTTTCATTAAAAAAGTTAGAAAATATTGCGATAGAAATAGAGGATGGAAATGAAGAATATGATAAGTGGATTGATCAATTAGTTAATCCATGTTCATCATTAGGTGGAGCAAGACCTAAAGCTAATGTCATTGATACTGATGGGAACTTATGGATAGCAAAATTCCCATCAAAAAATGATGAATATGATGTAGGGGCATGGGAAAAAGTAGCTTCTGATTTAGCAAAATTATGTGGATTAAATGTCCCTGAGTCAAAAATAGAAAAATTTTCAAAATATGGAAATACTTTTTTAGTTAAAAGATTTGATAGAGAAAGGAATAAAAGAATCCATTTTGCTTCTTGTATGACTCTATTAAGTAAACAAGATGGAATATATAAAGATGGAGGAACAAGCTATTTAGATATAGCAAGTTTCATAAAGCAAAATGGTGCTAATCCAAATAATGATTTATTAGAATTATGGAAACGAATAGCTTTCAATATGCTCATAAAAAATACAGATGATCATTTAAGAAATCATGGCTTTATATTAGCTAAAAAAGGCTGGGTTTTATCTCCATTGTTTGATGTAAATCCAAGTCCATATGGTGATTACCTATCTTTATTAGTAAATGAATATGATTCAAAAATATCTTTGAATCTATTACTAAGCGTTTCAAAGTATTTTAAAATAGAGGAAAATGTAATAGAAATATTATCTAATATGCAAAAAATTATTAAAGATAATTGGAAAGATTTAGCTCTTAAATATAAGATTAAAAATGAAAATATAGAAAAAATGAAACATGCATTTGATTTATGTTATGAAAATGTTTAATTAAACACCGTTGGCAGACGGTGTTATTTTTTATATTTTTTAATAATCTATTGATAATGATAAAAAAAGTGATATACTAATAGAGTATTTTATAAAAACAGAGTAGCAAAATTGCGTAAAGTGCCATATCACGGGATGTTGGGTATGGACGAACACTTAGGTGGCGGTAATTTTGCGCGTCCGCTGTAAAGATTATTTTTTATAGCGGCTTCTGAATTTAATTTGGAGGCCTTTTTATTATGGAAGAAAACAAAGAAGTAAAACAAGAAAGTAAATTTAAGAGATATTTATTATGTCTTAAAAAAGGATGGCTAATAATAGTTATATTATCTGTTATTGGTTTTTTAACAGGATTAATAATAGCTAATAAAACATTTAATCCTAAATATGAAGAAATATCTTATTCAACATTAAATTTTAGATATAAGGTAGATGTTAATATTAATTACAATGATATTATTAGTGAAAATAATATCAATAGATGTAAAAATATAACAAAAAGCCTAGAAACAGGCTCTAAAATATCTACATATAAATACGTTGAATTAAAGGATTATAAAATAATAAAAAAAGATGGTTATTATACTTTAGAAGCCAATATGGATTCATTTAATGTAAGCCAAGACTATTCATATAATGATGCAGCTGCAAAGGGCTTCTTAAAGCATTTAACATTATTACCATTTATAACTGATACTGAAATAGAAGAATATAATAATTCAATTGATAAAGGTAATGCTGTATTTACAACCTATTTTGATAATGATTTTTATAAAGCTAATTCATTAGTAGATAATAAATTAATAACAAGAATATCAGATCCTAACGCAGCAAGCTTAAATCAGCAAGATAGAGCTATATATTATACAATATGGATTGCATCTTTATTTACCCTAATGCTTGTTGTAGCATTAGTATTAATTTATATTTTTATAGATAAATTAAACAAGGATATTAAAAAGGAATATGATAATAAAAATATCTATCGTACTCCATTCCATAAATCATTCTTTAATGATTCCTTAAAGGTATTTAAGGATTTAAAATCATTAGTAATGATTGCATTACTATTAGGTCTTGTAATGGTATGCAAATTTATACCAATTCCATCAGGCTTTGGAGAGCTAGGCTTAGGCTTTTCATTCCTATTTTTATCAGTGGCTTGTATGCTATTTGGCCCATATCCAGCACTTGTAATAGGCTTACTAAGTGACATATTAGGATATATGGTAAGACCAGATGGTCCATTCTTTATTGGATATACTATTCAAGCAATGGTTGCATGCTTCGCATATGCCTTATGCTTCCATAAAACATATGTAACATTCACTAGATGCTTAGTCGCAAGAGTAATAGTAAATTTCTTATGTAATGTGATAATAGGTACAATATCAAGAGCGATAATGTATTCTATGGGCTATGATGCATTTATGACATATTTATTAACTGTAGCATTACCTAAAAATATTATTTATTTATTACCACAAAGCTTATTATTATTCTTTGTATTAAAGGCTGTATCAATGCCTTTATATCATATGAATTTAATGGATGAAAGAATATCTACTAATTTTTCATTCTTTTAAAAATATTTAGTTAAATATTATTGTATTATTTTACTAATAATTGTATAATTTTAAATGTCATAAAGATGGTACGAGAGACAAGCTCTGTGACTACCAAGCAACCTATTAAATTAGGTGCTAAAGCTTGAATGATGGCATTAATAAAATAACTATGCCACCAAGAGGTGGCTTTATTTTTTAGAAGGAGGGATAAAATTGATAGCTGAAGTTATTGTTGATGTCAAAAATAAACAAGTAAATAGAAGCTTTGATTATATTATTCCTTCTTATCTAGAAGATATTATTAAAATAGGAACTAGAGTAAAGGTTACCTTTGGTAAATTAATAAGAACTGGCTTTGTAATTAATATTAAAGCTAAAAGTGATAGTAAAAAGGAATTAAAGGAAATAGTTGATACAATAGATGTAAAAAGAGTATTAAATGAAGAATTTGTTAATATCGCAAAGTATATTGTAGAAAACAATTTCGCCTTTTATGCAACAGCACTAGAAACAATGATTCCTACAGCCCTAAAGGTTAAATACCAAAAGGTTGTTAAGGTCCTGGATAAAAAACTATTAAATGATGATTTAAAGGAATTATTTAAATCAAGATCTGAATTAATTATTGATAACCTACCTTTAGAAAAAAGAGAATTAATATATAAAAATATTGATAACGAAAATATAATTCTAGATACTAAAATTAAGAAAAATAGAGAAGATAAATTTGAAGAAATAGTTCATTTTATTGATAATGGTATAACACCTAAAACTCCAAAACAATTAGGCTTATATAATTATTTATCTGAATTAAATGATGATATTGAATTAAATTTATTAATTGAGGATTCTGGTTATTCTAAATTAATAATTAAGGGATTAGAGGAATTAGGATGTATTTCTATTTACAAAAGAGAAATAAGTAATGAGATAATAGAAGATAAAATAGAATCTAAAAAAATAAAATTAAATAAAAAACAAGAGGAAGTCCTAGATTCTATTAAGCTTAATTCATTTAATACATATCTACTTCATGGTGTTACAGGCTCTGGTAAAACTGAAGTATATATGAGATTAATTGAAAAATGTATCAATGAAAACAAAGGTGCTATTATGCTAGTACCTGAAATTTCTTTAACTCCACAAATAACAATGCTATTTAAGGCTAGATTTGGTAATTTAATTGCCATATTACATTCTAGATTATCTATTAAGGATAAATATAATGAATGGAAAAGGATTATTGATAATCAGGTAAAAATAGTAGTAGGAGCTAGATCTGCAATATTTGCCCCAATTAATAATTTAGGTGTTATTATAATTGATGAGTGTCATGAAGGCTCATATAGACAGGATAATAATCCTAAATATGATGCTAAAGATATTGCAAAGCTAAGATGCAAAAACTTTAATGCACCACTTGTATTAGGTAGTGCAACACCAGATGTTACAGATTATTATTTAGCTACTAATGGGGAATATGAATTATTAACTCTACCAGATAGAGCTAATGGTAAGAAGCTTACTAAAGCTAAAATCATCGATATGACTGAGGAATTAAAATCAGGTAATAGAACAGTATTTTCACGTGAATTAAAAAAAGAAATTATAGATACCTATAATAAGCATGAACAATCAATTCTATTTTTAAATAGAAGAGGCTATTCATCATTTGTAATGTGTAGAAGCTGTGGTGAGTCAATTAAATGCCCGCACTGTGATGCATCACTAACATACCATAGAAATACTAATTCATTATCTTGCCACTATTGTGGATATAAAACATTCAATCCTACAGTTTGTCCAAACTGTGGTAGTGATAAAATTAGATTTGTAGGTACTGGTACTGAAAAGATTCTAGAAGAGGTTAATAAAATATTACCAGAGGCTAGAGCCTTAAGAGTAGATCTAGATACTGTATCAAAATTATCTGATTATGAAAATGCATATCAATTATTTAAAAATCATGAGGCTGATATTTTAATTGGTACTCAAATGATTACTAAGGGCTTGGATTTTGATGATGTTACATTAGTAGGTGTATTAAATGCTGATATAGCATTACAATATCCATCATTCGATGCATCAATGGTCGCGTTTAATTTGATTGAGCAGGTATCAGGTAGAAGTGGTAGAAGAGAAAAGGATGGAAATATAATCATTCAAACCTATAGTCCAAATAATTTTGTCATAAAAGCTGCCGCTAATCATGATTATGAAGCATTTTATAATAATGAAATTAAAAATAGACAGCTTCAAATGCTACCACCATTTTCTTCAATGATAGAATTAATGGTTGAATCAAAGGATGCTAATTTAGCCTTTGAGGAAGCTAAAAAGATTGTTGATAAATTAAAGGGCGTTTCTAAATCATCTAAAATTTTAGGACCTGCAGAGGCACCTTTATTTAAGAAAAATGATATATTTAGATTCGTAATAACAATTATGGCAATTGAGGATAGTGTTTTAAATGAAATTAAAAATCTTTATCCAATTTATCAAAGTGATAAAAATATTAATATCAATATAACAAGATATTAGGAGGATTCAAATGAAAATAGTATTTTTAGGAACACCAGAATTTGCAGTTCCAATTTTAGATGCATTAAATAAAAAATATGAGGTTCTATTAGTTGTATCACAGCCTAATAGAGCTAAAAAGAAAAATCAAATAATTGAAACACCAGTAGCTAAATATGCTAAAGAAAATAATTTAGAATTATTTCAGCCTGAATCAATAAAGGATGAAGCAGATAAAATTATTAATTTAGGTGCTGATATAATGATTACTGCAGCATATGGACAGTATATACCTTCTAAGATTTTAAATGCATTTAAATATAAATTAAATGTTCATGGTTCATTACTTCCTAAGCATAGAGGGGGTGCCCCTATTCAAAGGTGTCTAATGGAAGGTGATGAATACACAGGTGTATGTATCATGGAAATGGCTAAAAAGCTTGATGCAGGTAAGGTTTATTCAAAAGCTGTTTATAAAATAGAAGCTTCTGATAACTCAACTAGTCTATTTAATAAATTATCTATTTTAGGTAGAGATTTATTGATTGAATCCTTACCAGATATTATATCAGGTAAAAATCAAGGTGAAGCCCAAGATGATACGCTTGCAACCTATTCACCAAATATAGATAAAACTGAAGAAGAAATTAATATTAATTCTAATGCTAGAGATATAATAAATAAAATTAGAGGCTTAGCTGATGAACCAGGTGCATATATAAATGTTAATGGTACTAAGCTTAAGATATATAAGGCAGAAATATCTAATCAAACATCTAATTTAAAAGCTGGTACAATATTATCAACTAAAAAGGGAATTACAATAATGACAAAGGATTTCCCAATTAATTTATTAGAGGTTCAAATGCCTGGTAAGAATAGAATTAATGCTAAAGATTTCTCTAATGGTCAAAAGATTTTTGTTGAAGGAAATGTAATATCTAGTGAAATAAAATAATAAATATGATAAAATCATATTTGGCGAATAGTGAGGTGATATTTTGACATTTTTTGATAATTTAAAAAATAAAATAAAAACAAAAATAAAAAATAACACCTTCTTTAATAAGCAATTTGGATTCGAAGTAGGAATAGATATCACCGATGATAATCAGGTATTATATAGAAAAAATACAGTTATTAAAAATATTATTTTCTTATCAAATATATTTTATACATTGATATTTTTCTTAATAGCTATTGGTGATACTAAGGACTGGTCTACCTGGGTTTTAACTATTTTATTATTCCCAGTAACATTCATTGTAAATAATACGCTAAAGAAATTAATTAAAAAGGGTCCAAATGATAATATGAGCCAGCTTATAGCGATGTATGTTGCCTGTTTCTATATGTTCCTATCCGCTATCATCGTTTATATAAAGCTTAAATATGGTAATATCGAATTCTTACAAGAGGTAGGATATATATTACTGTATTATTCATTAGCTATTTGTGCCTTCTATCAGGATAAAAAATTATTAAGAAACATATTCTTATGGTTATTTATTATTGTTACAATCCTACATTTCATTGTTACATATAATGTATTCGAAATGGCTAAGACCTATACAAACGGATTTGAATTCTTTAAGGAATTTATTCTCTCGGATATGTTTAGAGATATAATACTTCGTACAGTTCTACTTGGAATGTTTATGCTTGTATTATATATATATGTTTCAATGGCATCATATATGCAAGAGGAACGTAAGAAGGAATTGATGAAGCGTCGTGAGGTTCAAGAGGATTTCACCAACGTAGTTACAAAAATATTTGATGTTACATTAGCACAGTCAAATATAAGTGAGGAAGAAAAAAGAGATATTCATTTAATATCTATTATGTCTAAAAAGCTTGCGTCACTTTTATCACTAGATTTGAAAAAATGTGAAGCAATAGCTTCATTTGCTGAGATTCATATTAATAATAAAATTTCATTTAATCAAAATAATAACCTAAGTGAAGATGAAAAATTTGAATCATTAAGACGACAAACAGAATTAGGATCAGAATTAATATCTAGAATTCAATTATCAAGAAAATGTGAGGATATAGTTCGTGCAGCCCTAGAAGGCTCTGATACTGATGAATTTAAATCAAATGAAAGAAAGATTCAAAGTAATAAGGAATCAGATATTATTTTAATTTGTGAATTATATGTTACACTAAGAAGTGTTAAATCATATAAAAGACCTTATAATCATCAAAAGGCAATTCAATTTATTACAAATCAATGTATTGTTTATTTTGATTCAGAGGTTTATGAAAGATTTATAAAATTCGCTTCAGACTTTGAAGGAATTTATGATGAGGAGTAGAGAGAATTATGTATACTTATAAAACTACTGGTACATGTGCAAAGCAAATAAGCTTTGACATTGATGATAATAATTTAGTTCATAATGTTTCATTTGTTGGTGGCTGTAATGGTAATCTAAAGGCTATTTCTAAATTAGTTGAAGGAATGGATGCCAACAAGGTTATTGAAATATTAGAAGGAAATATTTGTGGAATGAAAAATACAAGCTGTGCAGATCAGCTTGCGAAAGCGTTAAAGGAGAAGATTTAATTATGAGAAGATTTTTTACATCAGAATCAGTTACTGAAGGACATCCTGATAAGATAGCTGATCAAATTAGTGATGCAATATTAGATGATATTTTAGCTAATGATCCTAATGGTCGTGTAGCTTGTGAAACAATTTGTACAACAGGTATGGTAATGGTATTTGGAGAAATTTCAACTACTCATTATGTTGATTTACAAAAGGTTGTAAGAGATACTGTAAAGGAAATTGGTTATGTTAGAGGTAAATTTGGTTTTGATGCTGATAATTTAGCAGTACTATCAGCAATTGACCCTCAATCACCAGATATCGCAATGGGCGTTGATGAATCTAATGACCATGAGCAAGGTGCTGGTGACCAAGGTATTATGTTTGGCTTTGCCTGTGATGAAACACCTGAATATATGCCATTGGCTATTACATTAGCTCATAAGCTTGCAAAGAGGTTAACAGATGTTAGAAAGAATGGTACCCTAGATTATTTAAGACCAGATGGAAAAACTCAGGTTACTATTGAATACAATGATGATAATACAGTTAAAAGAATTGATACAATCCTAATTTCAACTCAACACGCACCTGAGGTTTCAATGGATAAGCTTGCAGCTGATATTAAGCGTGAGGTAGTAGAATATGTAGTACCTAAATGCTTAATTGATAATCAAACAAAATTCTTATTTAATCCAACAGGAAGATTTGTTATTGGTGGTCCTGCAGGAGATTCAGGCTTAACAGGAAGAAAGATTATTGTAGATACATATGGTGGAGCTGCATGCCATGGTGGTGGAGCATTCTCTGGTAAGGATCCATCTAAGGTAGATAGATCTGCATCATATATGGCAAGATATATTGCTAAAAATATCGTAGCTGCAGGATTATGTAAAAAATGTCAAATTCAATTATCATATGCAATTGGTGTTGCAGAACCAACAAGCGTATTAGTTGATACATTTGGTACTGCAAAGATATCAGAAGAAAAAATCCAAGATGCAGTTTTAAAATTATTCAAATTAACTCCAAAGGGAATTATTACATCCCTAGATTTAAAGCGTCCAATTTATAAACAAACAGCTGCTTATGGACATTTTGGAAGAAGTGACCTTGACCTACCTTGGGAAAAATTAGATAAGGTAGAAGAATTAAAAAAATTATTAAATTAATGGAGTGACTATGGTTAGATTTGGCACCTTAAAGGATTTAGATGACGTAATGGATATGCTAGATCTTTGTAAAAGAGATATGCATGAAAGAAAATTAAATATTTGGGATGCCAATTATCCAACTAGAGAAATAATTGCTTCAGATCTCTCAAGTGGTAATTCTGTAATCTATGAAGCATGTGGCCATGCCGTTGCATTCTTGGTATATTATCCTAACAAGACTGATAAATATGAAAAGTATTATAAGAATCATAAGAATTTTTGTCTTGTCCAAAGAGTAATGGTACATCCTGATTTTAGACGCCATGGCTATGCCCAAAAGATTTTAGGCTTTGTTGAAAAGATAGGCTTTGATAGTATTAGATTATTAACTAGAAATACAAATACCTATTCAGTTAATTTATATACTAAATTAGGCTATGATGTAGTAAAACAGGATATCTATAATGATGTTGTTATGAGAGCCTGTGAAAAGGATTTAAGAAAGCCAATTAAGAGAAAAAAAGAAAAATTAGAAGAAAATATTATAAAAAATTAAGAGAATTTTCCAAAATTCTCTTTTTTCATGTCTATGTTATATATAGAGGTGAAAATTATGAGATGTGTGATTTGTAATGAATTATTCTATATTAGAAGAAATATTTTAGATTTATTTAATACTAAAAAGGAGTATGTTTGTAATAGGTGCTATAAGAAATATCCTATCGTATTAAATTACGAAGCCATTCAATTAGACAAATACAAATGTGTAATTATATCCATGTTTAAAAAAAGGAATAGAATTGAATATAATGGCTTTGTAAAGGAATATACAAAATTATTTATTTCTAATATGGAACGCACTGGATATCATGCTATATTTTTAGATCATATTTACTTATCAGATGATTTTTTAGAAATAATGGACATGTATTCAAAGCTCTTAAAAAGTGATTTAGCTATTTTAACTTTTACAGTTAAAGAATAATTTATTTCCTTAAATAATTGAAAACGCTTCAAAAACTTGCTATAATAAGGCTAGAGGTGATCTATATGAGAATTGAAGTAGTAGGAAAGAATGGATTTACTCCATCTGAAGCAAATAAGGAGTATGCTATCAAAAAGCTTGGTAAGCTTGAAAACATGATTCCTGATTTTGACACTGTATCTGCAAGAGTTGTATGCAAGGTATATAAATCTTTCCATAAGGTAGAAGTAACTATTCCTTCAAAATCAATTATTTTAAGAGCAGAAGTTTCTGATAGCGATATTTATGCAGCTATCGACGGTGCGATTGATAAATTAATGAGTCAAGTTAGAAGATATAACGATAAGACTAGAGACAAATTAGGTAAAAAGTCTATACGTACAATCGAAGAACCAGAAGAGAATACAAAAGAGAGTAAGTTTGTAAGAGATAAACATGTTGATTTAGTGCCAATGACAAGAGAAGAGGCTTTAGATCAAATGGAACTTCTAGGACATGATTTCTTCATCTATCTTGATAAAGAAACTAAGAAGACTAACGTAATTTACCTTCGTGAAGATGGAGATTACGCAGTTATAGAAACTGAGTCTAAATAAAACTTAATAAATAATTAAATTAAAAAAATGATTAAGCGATTACAATAATTGCTAAAGGCGCAAATTAAAAAATGCGCCTTTTTTTCTTTGTAAGTTATATATTTTATATATAAGCATAGATTATTCCTTGAAAAAATTGTTATTTTATAGTATGATAAAAGAGATTTTTGAGAAAGGATTATACTATCTTTGATAGTAATAATTTGATTATGGGATTAAAAGCTTTATTCGATTCTGGAAGAAAAGAAGAAAAACGTTGTGAAAAGATTGCAAAGAAAATATTAGCATTAGATGAGTCAATGCAAAAATTATCTGATGAAGAATTAAAGGCAATGACACCTAAATTTAGGGAACGCTTAAAAAATGGTGAAACATTAGATGATATTTTAGTTGAGGCATACGCAGTGGCTAGAGAGGCTGCATACCGTGTATCTGGTATGAAGGCATATTTCGTACAGCTAGTTGGTGCGATTGCTATTCATGGTGGTAATATTGCTGAGATGAAAACTGGTGAAGGTAAAACATTAACAGGAGTATTCCCAGCTTACTTAAATTCTTTAACTGGTGATGGTGTTCATATCGTTACAGTAAATGAATATTTAGCAGGCCGTGAAACTGAAGGTATCATTGGTGATATCTATAGATGGCTAGGCTTAACAGTAGGTTTAAATTTAAGAGAGTTAGATAGAGAACAAAAGAAGGCTGTATATAGCTGTGATATCGTTTATTCTACAAACAGTGAATTAGGATTTGACTATCTAAGAGATAACATGGTTCCTGACTGGGAGGGAGTAACTCAAGTTAAGGGCTTAAATTATGCAATCATCGATGAGGTAGACTCAATTTTAATTGATGATGCAAGAACACCACTTATCATTTCTGGTCCTACAAAGGATGATAATGGATTATACGAAAAGGCAGATAGATTTGTTAAATCATTACAAGAGGATGATTATTCAATTGATGTTGAATCTAGAACAATTGTATTAACTCCATCTGGTGTAGATAAGGCAGAAAGATATTTTAGAGTAAATAACCTATATGACATTGAACATGTTACATTAGTACATAGAATTAACAATGCTCTAAAGGCTGTATACATCTTTTCTGCTGGTGTTGAATATGTAGTAGTTGATGGTGAAGTATTAATCGTTGACCAATCAACAGGTCGTATTCTAAAAGGTCGTCAATTCTCTGAAGGCTTACACCAAGCACTAGAAGCTAAAGAGAATGTTGAAATTAAAAAGGAAACTATTACAGTTGCAACTATTACATACCAAAACTTCTTTAGAATGTATAAGAAGCTATCTGGTATGACAGGTACTGCAAAAACTGAAGAAGAAGAATTTAGAGATATCTATAACATGTACGTTGTAGAGGTTCCTACAAATAGACCAGTTATCCGTAAGGATATGCCTGACCTATTATTCTTAACTAAGGAATTCAAATTCAATGCCTTAGTTGAAGATATTAAAGAGCGTCATGAAAAGGGTCAACCAATCCTTGTTGGTACAGCTAACGTAGAAACATCTGAATTATTACATAACATGTTAGATAAGGTTGGCTTAAAGCATGAAGTATTAAATGCTAAGAACCATGAGCGTGAAGCTGAAATCGTATCACATGCTGGTGAGCTTGGAGCTATCACAATTTCTACAAACATGGCAGGACGTGGTACCGATATTAAATTAGCACCTGGTGTTGCTGAGCTTGGTGGTCTTGCTGTACTTGGTACTGAAAGATTTGAATCAAGACGTATTGATAATCAGTTAAGAGGACGTTCAGGACGTCAAGGAGATCCTGGTTATTCAAGATTCTTCCTATCAACTGAAGATGACCTAATGGTTAGATTCGGTGGTGATTCATTCAAGAATAGATTAGCATCAATTGTTAGAATGATGAATGATGGTGATGAGACACAACCAATCGAAAGTAAGATGCTTGCTAAGATGGTTACAATGGCTCAAACTAAGATTGAAGGTATCAACTATGACTCTCGTAAGAATGTATTAAAATATGATGATGTTATTCGTCGTCAAAGAGAAACATTCTATGCACAACGTCAAGAGGTTGTTAAGGCAGAGCATCTAGATGTTGTTATCGATAAAATCTTTAAGATTGCTGTTGAAAATAAAGTAGAAGAATTTATGGAAAATCCTGAAAAGTTCGATGATGAAAAGCTAACTAAGCTATTTAATGAAAGATTAATTGGTGAAAACATCATTGATGTAAATAAGGTTAAAGAATATGATGATGACCAAGATATCATTAATTATATTTATGGTGAATCTTCTAAATTATTTAAAGATAGAATGGCTAAGCTAAAGGAAGACATGAGATCAGTTGTTCCTGAAGAAGTATTAAAAGAAAATCCTAACTTCATTGAACAAAATGAAATGATGTTCATTAAGAGAATTATTCTACCTATTCTAGATAAGAACTGGAGAGAGCATATTGATGATATGGATGGCTTCCGTCAAGGTATTTATCTACAAAGCTATGCTCAAAAGAACCCTCTAGAATTATATCAAAGAGAAGGTTACAATAAATTTGAAAGATTAAATAAGAAGATGAATGAAGAAATCTTTATTACTGCAATGCATGCAAGAGTAAGAGTTCAACGTCAACAAGAAGAAGTAAAGGATGAAACTAAGGAGCTTAATACTAACCAAGACCTTTCTAGAGTTAGACAACAAGGCCCTGTTAATAACCAAAATAATCCATTTGCTAACGTTGGTCCTAATGATCCATGTCCATGTGGATCAGGTAAAAAATTCAAATTCTGCCACGGAATTAGAAGATAATAGAAGAAGTAGAAGAAGAGAACACAAAAAAGTTCTCTTTTTTTATTGCCAAAATTTTTTTTTTATTGTATACTAATAACAAGAAATAATATAAATAATTACTTTATGTGAATAATATGGAAAAATTAATGGATTATATTAGAAAGAATTATAAAGAAGGAGAGCCAATTCTTTCTAAGGATTTAAAACAACTAAATATTAGTTATGATAACCTAAGACAAAAATTAAAAAAGCTTACAGATCAAAATAAGCTTACAAGAATTGCAGATGGTATTTATAGCTATGGTAGTTTACCTAGTATTAATAAAATTATTGAAAATAAATATATCAAAAGAAATGATAAGGTCTTTGGATATTATACTAAAAACTCATTATTTAAATTATTAGGTTTTAAAATAGATAATGAGCTTGATGAAATTGTCACTAATGAATTTAGTGCAATAGTTAGAGAAATAGAGGTGGCTGGAATAAAAATCAAAGTAAGACACAGTAAAATAATTATTAATAATGATAATTATTATATTTTACAGTTCTTAGATTTGGTTAGAGATTTAGAAGATTATAATATTGAGCAATTTGAACTTGAAAATAAATTAAAATCATTTATTTCAAAATATCAAATTAATAAAAATGAAGTAGATAAATATATTAATTTATATCCGAATATTACTTATAAGAATTTTTATAAATATAATATTCAGAATATGCTAATATAAAGGGAAATTTAATTGAAAAAGTAATGAAAAAATGCTATAATAAATATATACAAAGTATATATTTAAATAGTATATATTTGGAGGAATATGATGAGTGAATTAGAATGCATTTTAGCTAATGTTGATGCAACTATGAGCATGGAAGGAATGCCATTAACTGATGAGGATAGAATTAGAATATTAAATTGTCTTACAGGCAAATCAACATTTGATAATGAAATAAAGAAAATAATAGAGAAATATAATCAAAAATAGGAATAATAATTATGCAAAAATTCGAAAGCTACTATGAATGGGAAAATGATAATTATTATTGTTATCCAAGTTCTAATGTTTTAAAAAACAAATTCAATATCACTGATGAAGAAGAATTAAAAGATATTGAGCGTCAAATAACATCTGTACGTACAGCACAGATTTTAAAGGATCCTATTAAGGGATTATTTGATGAAGAACATCTTAAGGCCATTCATAAGCATTTGTTTCAAGATTTATATACTTGGGCTGGTGAATTTAGAAAAGTAAATATTTCTAAAGGGAATCCTTTTTGCTTGTTCCCATATATATCAGAACAATTACATAATTTATTTAAGGAATTGAAAAGTGAAGCCTACCTTAGTCTTTTAAATGAAAATGATTTAGCAGCTAGACTAGCTTACTACTTAGGTGAGTTAAATGCAATTCATCCATTTAGAGAAGGTAATGGTAGAACTCAAAGAATATTTATTCAAGAGCTAGCTTTAAAAAATGGTTATATCCTAGATTTATCAAAAGTAAATCATAAGGATATGATTAAAGCATCTGTTCAATCATTTGCCCTAAATTATGGACCAATGAAAGAGATAATTAAGAATTCGCTTAGAAAGAAATAAAGAGACTGCAATTAATCTAATCTCACATTAGATTTAAGCAGTCTCTTTTTTAGTTCATTATTAATATTGAAATTATACCAGCAGCAAATGCAGATGCTGTTAATATTAATCCATTTTTCATGAAATCTAAAAATGAGTATTTAATATTATTATGCTTTAATATTCTTAACCACATAATACCAGCAAGGGCTCCAATAGGTGTTAGCATAGCACCAATATTTGATCCAATTATAGTCGCATATACAAATGACATATTAGTAGTTCCATTTAAAATAGATCCATATGCTAGGGTCATTGGTATATTATTTAGTATGTTACAGCTTATATCAGATGATATTAAATAAACAATAGCTTTTATTTTATCATTAGATATATTATCAATTAAATTTCTAATATTTTCAAATACACCATATGAATTTAATGCCATGATAATAGTAAACATTGATAATATAAATGGTATTAAGCTATAAGGTACTCTTCTAAGAGAGCCTAATATATAATATGAATTCTTTTTTACAATTGAATATACAATTAAGAATATCATTAGTGATGTGGCAAATGCTAAGCAGATAATCCACATCTCTAAATTTATATAATTACTAATAGCAAGTAGTATAGTTGTTAATGATAAATGAATTAAAGAAATTATACACAATAGCTTATTCTTTAATTCAATTTTAGAAACATCAAATACTTGAATAGGCTCCTTTAGTTTTTTATAAAATAGGATAAATACACAACCGAAGGTAAATATACCAGTTAGAATACCAGGAACAAGCATATGTAAGAAGTATTCTAGAAATGTAATGTTAAAAACAGATGATAAATATATATTAGTAGGATTACCAATAGATAATATCATTGAATAGGTATTGGCAGCTACAAATTCCATTACTAGATATGGTATTGGATTTATGTTTCCACGCTTCGAAAAATATAATATGAAAGGTGTAAAGGTTAATATTACTATGTCATTAGATGTAAATATAGTTAATATTGATATTAAAAAATATAGTGCTACAAAAAGCTTAATCTGACTTGATTTAAACTTAACGATAAATTTATAAGCAATATAATTAAAAAAGCCTGCCTCGTCTAAAGCAATTGACATTAATGATACACAAATGAATAGAACTAATATCTTTAATGGATTTAGGCTTGAATTAGATGTTATGACATTGAATAATTCAGTCTTATCAAATAAAGGAAATATTAATAGTATTAATGCGCCAATTAGTACTGGTAAATAAAATGTATCTGTTTGGAATCCTTTAATTCTTAAGGTTGGGAATTTTAATATTGCAATAATCATCATCAAAATAGCAAGAATTGAAATAATTATTACTAAAATCATATAAAAATCACCGTTTGTAATTATATATTAAATATAATTTTAAAACAACATATTTTTTATAGTAAAAATACAAAATAAATATTACTATTTGATTTTTAGTGTCATTGACAAACTTGTACTTTCAAATTATAATAGTATCGGAGTAATTTCTAAAAATTCCAAGAGAAGAAAGAGGTAATAAAAATGAAAAAGTTTGATATTTTAAATCAAATCTCTAAAATCGGTGTTGTAGCCGTTGTTAGAGGAAACAGTAAAGAAGAAGCAATTAAAATTGCTGATGCTTGTATTGCTGGTGGTGTTACTTGTATTGAGTTAACATATACAGTACCAGGAGCTCGTGCTATCATCGAAGCATTAGTAGAAAAATATGCAGGTAACAAGGAAGTTGTTATCGGTGCTGGTTCAGTATTAGATCCAGAAACTTGTAAGGGTGCTATTGAAGCAGGTGCTAAGTTCATTGTTGCTCCATCATTCAATGAAAATGTAGCTAAGCTAGCTAATAGATATCAAATCCCATATGTACCAGGAACACAAACTATTAAGGAAATCGTTACTGCAATGGAATATGGTTCTGATGTAATTAAGATTTTCCCTGGTGATATTTTAGGACCTAGATTTGTTAAGGACGTTAAGGGACCACTTCCTTATGCTAACTTAATGCCTTCTGGTGGTGTTGATATTGATAACATCAAGGATTGGGTTAAGGCTGGTGTAGTTGCTGTATCTGCTGGTTCAAGCTTAACAGCTGGTGCTAAGAAGGGTGACTTCGCTTTAGTTACTGAAACAGCAAAGAAGTTCATTGCTGAATACAATGCTGCAAAGGCTGCTAAGTAATAATTAGTATTACCAACTTATTTATATAAATATAAAACAACCCCGTGAGGAGGTATTTTATGAAGAAAAAAGAAAAAATAATTACATTTGGTGAGATAATGCTTCGTTTATCTACACCAGATTATGCAACTATTAACCAAACTCATGAGTTTGTTGTTAATTATGGTGGTGGAGAGGCTAACGTTGCTGTAGCATTAGCTCATATGGGACATAAGGCTTATTTTATGTCTAAGCTTCCACCAAATCAATTAGGTGATGGTGCTATTACTCATTTGTTATCTAATAATGTAGATACTAGATATGTAGTAAGAGGCTCAACAACTATTGGTATTTATTTCTTAGAAACAGGCTTTGGTGGTAGACCATCAAAGGTTATTTACAATCGTAAGCACTCTGCAATCACGAGAATTCAAGAGGATGAATTCGATTGGGAAGAAATTTTTAGTGATGCTACGTGGTTCCATTTATCTGGTATTACATTAGCACTAGGAGAAAGAGTTAGAAAGGTTGCATTCAGAGCTGTACAAGAAGCAAAGAAGCATAATGTACCTGTAAGCTTTGACTTCAATTATCGTTCTAGACTATGGACTGTAGAGGAAGCAAGACCTGTTTATAAGCAAATTATGGAATATGTTGATATTGTTTTTGCAAGTTTCTATGATGCAAATACAATCTTAGAAATTCCACTAGATGATGATTTTACAGGAACAACATTATCTGAAAAGAGAAGAAATGTTTTCCCTAAGATGATCAGAAAATACAATTTACATTATATTTTTGGAACAGACCGTGTTGTATTTACTGCAACAGATAATTCACTTGCTGGATATTATTTCAAGCTAAAAGGTGATGAATTATCTTGGGAATTAACAGAACCAATTCGCTTTAATATTTATGATAGAATTGGTGGAGGAGATGCGTTTGCATCTGGAGTTATCCACGGCTTATTAAAGAATTATAATGATCCTGCCTATGCAGTTAGATATGGTCTTTCTACATCAGTTTTAAAGCATACTATTTATGGAGATGCTTCAACATTCTCATGTGAGGACATCGAAACATTTATGGCTGCAAATGGAACTGCTGAAGTAGTTAGATAAGAGAGGAAAAATTAAAAATGATCGTAGGTAAATTAGTCGATTTATATCGCTATAAGGGTATCGCTAAAAATATCGATACTGCAATCAATTGGATGGAATCTTTAGGAATGGAAGGCTTACTTGCCTTACCTAAAGGAAAAACTGTAGTTGATGGTACTAATGTATATGCTAATAGAGATACATATGTAGCTAGACCATTAGAAGAATGCTTCTTTGAAAATCATGAAAATTACATTGATATTCAAGTTGTATTAAAGGGTAAAGAAATTATTGGCTATACCCATATTACTAACCCTGATTTAAAGGTAACTACTCCTTATAATGCTGAAAAGGATGTTACAAAATATAATTATGATCCAAAGGGTGCTGTATTCTTCACATTAGAAGAAGGATTCGCATTAGTATATACTGAGGATGCTCACCTTGCAAAATGTAAGGCAGATGACAACATTACTGAAAAGTTAGTTGTTAAAATTAAAATTGAAAAATAATTAAACAAAAAAATAAGAGGAGACACAAATGAAAAATTTAAAGTTTAATTCAAAAAAAGTAGTAACAATGGGCGAAATTATGCTTCGTCTTTCTACACCTGCTAACACTCGTTTCGTACAAGCTAACCAATTCGATATTATCTTCGGTGGTGGTGAAGCTAACGTTGCTGTTTCATGTGCTAACTATGGCTTAGATGCTTATTTCGTATCTAAATTACCTGATAACCCAATCGGACAAGCTGCTATCAACTCATTAAGAAGATATGGCGTTGATACTAAGTATGTTGCACGTGGTGGAGATAGAGTAGGTATTTACTATTCTGAAACTGGTGCATCAATGAGACCATCTGTAGTAGTTTATGACCGTGCTCATTCAGCTATCGCAGAAGCTAAGCCAGAAGATTTCGATTTCGATGCAATCATGAAGGATGCTGGTTGGTTCCACTGGTCAGGAATTACACCTGCTATTTCTGATGCTTCAGCTAAGTGCTTAGAGCAAGCTTTAATCGCTGCTAAGAAGTATGGTGTAGTTGTTTCTTGTGACTTAAACTTCCGTAAGAAATTATGGACTTCTGAAAAGGCTATTTCTGTTATGAAGCCATTAATGAAGTATGTTGACGTATGTATCGGTAACGAAGAGGATGCTGAATTATGCTTAGGCTTCAAACCAGATGCAAACGTAGAAGCTGGTGAAACTGGTGCTGCTGGTTACCATAAGATTTTCCAACAAATGGCAAAAGAATTCGGATTCAAGTATGTTGTTTCAACATTAAGAGAATCTTTCTCAGCTACTCATAATGGTTGGAAAGCATTAATCTATGATGGTGAAGAATTCTATGAATCTAAGAGATATGATATCAACCCAATCATCGACCGTGTTGGTGGTGGTGACTCATTCTCTGGTGGTCTAGTTTATGGTTTAATGACTAAGGCTACTCAAGGTGAAGCTCTTGAATTCGCAGTTGCTGCATCTGCATTAAAGCATACAATCAACGGAGATTACAACTTAGTATCTGTTAAGGAAGTTGAATCTTTAGCTGGTGGTAATGCTAACGGACGTGTACAACGTTAATTATTTGATATTTGTCTCAAAAAGTGCCACATTTGGGTGGCACTTTAAGAGCGTTAAAACTTCAGAAATTGAGGTATTAATATGAAAATTGGAGTAAGAGTACATGATTTTGGAAAATCAGATGCTAAAACTTTAGCAAAAAAAGCTAAGGAAGTAGGATTTGATGGTGTACAATTAGTTCTAAATAAAGCAATTGAAGGTGAATCAGGACTACCTGGTACTCTTTCAAAAGAAAAGGCAAATGAATTTTATAATGCTTTTAAAAGCGAAGGTTTAGATATTTTTATGCTTGGAGCTTATTTTAATCCTGTTCATTCAGATAAAAATAAGGTATCACAGCTAACTGAAAAATTTAGAGAACATTTAAAATATATGAATGATTTCCATGCTGGCTTTGTAGGAAGTGAAACAGGATCATTTAATGATGATAAATGGACATATAATCCTCTAAATAGAACTGAAGAAGCCTTCCAAGAGGTTAAAAGAATATTTAAAGATCTTGCTAATAGCGCAGAAGAGTATAATGGAAAGATTGCACTTGAAGGCGCATTTGGTCACTGTATGTGGGAGCCTAAAAGGCTTAAGAGATTAGTTGATGAAATTAATTCTGATACTGTTTATTATACAGTTGACATTTACAATTATTTATCTAATGAAAATTATATGAATCATACACAAATTTTTGATGAATGCCTTGAATTATTTAAGGATAGAATTGTAATATTCCATATCAAGGATTTTGTTGTTGAGGATGGAAGCATTAAGCAATGCTGTATTGGTAAGGGTATAATGAATTTTGATTATATGCTACCAATAATTAAAGCAAAATGTCCAAATGCTTATCTAGTATTTGAAGGCTCAAAGCCTGAGGATATGAAATTCTCATATGATTTTATAACAAATAAATTAGCAAATTGTTAAAGGAGAAAATAAAATGAAATTAGATGTAAGATATGCTAATCATCCAGATGATTCAAAGAAATATGATACTGAATTATTAAGACATCATTATTTAATTGAAAAAGTATTTGAACCAGATGATATTTTACTTACATATTCTCATCAAGATAGAATTATTGCTGGTGGTATTATGCCAGTTAATATGACATTAAAGCTTGAAGGCTCTAGTGAAATGCGTGCTAAGTATTTCTTAGAGAGAAGAGAAATGGGCTTTATTAATATCGGTGGTGAAGGTAAAGTTAAGATTGATGGCAAGACTTATGATATTAAGCATAAAGATGGTATGTATATTGGTCTTGGTGTAAAGGATATTGAATTCTCATCAAATGATAGAAAGAATCCTGCTAAGTTCTATATGACATCATCTCCAGCTCATAAGACATATCCAACTGTATATATTGCATATACAAAGGAAAACCTAGATGCCTTCAATGGTGATATTAAAGCTGTTGAATGTATTCACCAAGAATTAGGTGATGCTGAACATATGAACAAGAGAGTAATCAATAAGTACATCAATACTGCAATTATTGACTCTTGTCAATTAGCTATGGGTATGACTGCCTTAGCTACAGGTTCATGCTGGAATACAATGCCTTGTCATACACATGAAAGAAGAATGGAAGTTTATTTCTATTTTGATTTCCCAGAAACTGATAGAGTATTCCATTTAATGGGTAAACCAGATGAAACTAGACATATCGTAATGGCTCCAGAGCAAGCTGTAATTTCACCAGCTTGGTCAATTCATGCTGCATCTGCAACAATGAATTATACATTCATTTGGGGTATGTGTGGTGAAAACCAAGATTACGATGATATGGATCATATCAAAACTAGTGATTTAAAGTAAAATTTAAATAAAATATGGTTAGCCTTCCATAAAAAGGTACAAATTAAATTAGGAGGAAAATAAAAATGAATATGAATGATTTCAGACTAGACGGTAAAGTTGCTCTAGTTACAGGTGCTTCATATGGTATCGGCTTCAACATTGCAAAAGGCTTTGCTGCAGCAGGTGCAACTATCGTTTTCAACGATATTAAGCAAGAATTAGTAGATAAGGGTATTGAAGCTTATAAGGCTGAAGGTATCAAAGCTCATGGTTATGTTTGTGACGTAACTGATGAGGATGCTGTAAACGAAATGGTAGCTAAAATTGAAAAAGAAGTAGGCGTAATTGATATTCTAGTAAATAACGCTGGTATTATCAAGAGAATCCCTATGATTGAAATGACAGCTGCTCAATTCCGTCAAGTTATTGATGTAGATTTAAATGCTCCTTTCATCGTTGCTAAGGCAGTTATTCCTGGAATGATTAAGAAGGGTCATGGTAAGATCATTAACATTTGTTCAATGATGTCTGAATTAGGCCGTGAAACTGTATCTGCTTATGCAGCTGCAAAGGGTGGTCTAAAGATGTTAACTAGAAACATTTGTTCCGAATATGGTGAATTCAATATTCAATGTAATGGTATTGGACCTGGTTACATTGCTACACCACAAACTGCACCACTTCGTGAAAGACAAGCTGACGGTTCTCGTCATCCATTTGATTCTTTCATTTGTGCTAAGACTCCAGCAGGCCGTTGGTTACAACCAGAAGAATTAGCTGGTCCAGCTGTATTCCTTGCATCTGATGCATCTAATGCAGTTAATGGTCACATCTTATATGTAGATGGTGGTATCCTAGCTTATATTGGTAAGCAGCCTAAGTAATTCAACTTTAGTCGCGTTTTTTAAAAACGCGACTTATTTTTTTGTTGTTTTCTTTTATATATGTGATATAATCTTTAGTGGCAAAATTATTTATAATTTAATATTTTTGGAGGAGAAACATGAATAATTTACTTTATGGTGTAAAAGATCGTCCACCTTTTGGCAAGATAATTATCTTTGCACTACAACAATTGCTAGCAATTCTTGCTGCAACAATCTTAGTTCCTGCCGTTATTAACAATAACACAATATCACCTGAATATACAGGAACTGTAGTTGCTGAAATGAGCCAATCAGCAGCTCTATTTGGTGCAGGTGTAGGTACACTTGTTTATTTACTATTTACTAGATTTAAATCACCAGTTTTCCTTGGCTCATCATTTGCTTTCTTAGGATCAATGACTGCTGCATTTGCTGGTGCAGTTACAGCTTCAATTGGTTATTTAGGTTTAATTATGGGTGCTTTATTAGCTGGTTTAGTTTATGTCGTTCTTGCACTTATTGTTAAGAAGGCTGGAACAGGCTGGATTAATAAATTAATGCCAGCAGTAGTAATTGGACCAACAGTTGCAATTATCGGATTATCACTTGCTGGAAATGCAGTTACTAATTTACAAACAGGTAATACCGCATCTATATATCTATGCTTAGTATGTGGTTTGATTACAATGTTTGTAACTATTATTGTATCAATATTTTCTAAAAAATTCTTTAAAGCTATTCCATTTATTATTGGTATTTTAGCAGGATATGCAGTAGCAGCAATTTTCACAGGTATTGGTGCAGCAGCTAATAATGCTGATTTAAAGGTTATCAACTTTAAATTATTTGAAAATATGCAATGGTTACCAGATTTCACATTTATTAAAGCATTTGGTGCATTTAAGGATTTTGAAAGTGCTGGTGATTTCTTCGCATACTTTGGTACAGTAGCAGTAGCTTATATCCCAGTTGCATTCGTATGCTTTGCTGAGCATATTGCAGACCACAAGAACTTATCAACAGTTATTGGTCAAGATTTATTAACTGATCCAGGTCTTTCTAATACATTACTTGGTGATGGTGTTGGTTCTATAGCAGGTGCATTCTTTGGTGGATGTCCTAATACAACTTATGGTGAATCAGTAGGTTGTGTTGCAATTTCTAGAAATGCATCAGTTATCACAATCTTCTGTACAGCAATTTTATGTATCGTATTATCATTCATAGCTCCATTTGTTACATTACTTGCAACAATTCCAAGCTGTGTAATGGGTGGTGTATGTATCGTATTATATGGTTTCATCGCTGTATCAGGATTAAAGATGATTCAAGGCGTTGATTTAGGTGATAACAGAAATCTATTCGTTGTATCAGTAATTTTAATCTGTGGTGTAGGTGGCTTACTTGTTAGATTCGGTAAGGTAGAAATTACTGAGGTAGCATGTGCATTAATTCTTGGTATCGTTACAAATCTAATTTGCAATATCGGAAGAAAGAAAGAAGTTCCTGCTGAAACAGTAGAAGTAAATACTTCTGAAACTGCTGATACTAAAGAAGAAACAAAAACTGAAGAATAATTAAAATCAAAATATCAGGCTTTTTGCCTGATATTTTCTTTTCTTAAAACACTATTTATAGTATAATAAATTTGTAAGAAATATGTAATGTATATAAAATACGAAGAGTTTTATATAATAGTATTTCAAGCCCTCAAAAGCGTGATAATAGATTTATCTATTAATACAAGTGGACATTTTTTAGCAAATTCACGTAGGCAGACGTCTTCAATTTCGGAAAACCACGTTATATAAGCATATTAAGTTTTTTTAGTGTGCTCATATAAGGTGGTTTTTCTTTTTAATTAAATTTATTGTAACTAGTTCTAAATTATAATATATCTATGCTGCAATATAAAAAGAAGGTGAGGATTTGTTATTTAATGATTGGTCAAATAAGTGGCTAAATATTTTTCAAATTAATATTTTAAAATCCAAAACTTTTTGGTTGTATCAAGATATGATTAATAGGCATTTAATTCCCTATTTTGGCTCTTATGATTTAAATGATATAAATAATGAAATAGTATATTTATACATTTCTAAAAAGAAAGAATATTTATCTAACGTCACTATTAATCTACATATTACATTACTAAAAACAATAATGAATGCTGCAGTAACGAATGAAATAATTACTGCAAATAAAATTTATAAAGTAAAAAAATTAAAGGTAAACGCAAAAGAAGTAAAAGCATTCAGCCTATCAGATCAGCAAAAAATAGAAAGATATTGTCTTAATTCAAATAAAGAATATTATAAGATTGGCATTCTATTATGTTTATATTCAGGTCTTAGAATAGGTGAATTAATAGCTTTAACATGGGAAGATGTTGATTTTAAAAATAATCTAATTATTGTTAATAAAACAATAACAAGAATTAAAAAAGATAATAAATGGATCGATTTAATAATATCTCCTAAAACTATTAAATCAAATAGAATAATTCCATTAGGAAAGGAGATTATGGAATTATTAAAAGAAGTAAAAAGAAAGAAGATAAGTAAATATGTCGTATCTAGTAAAAAAGGAGATAGAGTTTTAATTAGAACATATCAATATTATTTTTCTAAAATTCAAAATGATTTAAATATTAAAGAGGTACTAAACTTTCATGCCTTACGTCATACTTTTGCAACAAGAGCTATTGAATCAGGAATGGACATAAAAACATTATCTGAAATCTTAGGACATTCAAATACTTCAATTACAATTAATAGATATGTTCATAGCTTAGATGAAACAAAGAAAAAAGCTATGAATAAATTATCTAAAATGATAAGTATTTATAGCCAATAATTTTTTCGTATAATATGTAGTTTTACGAAATAATTTTAGCACAATTTTATCAAAAATAATATATAAAAAGCTAATTAGTATTTTGTTCATTAACTAATTAGCTTTTTTTGCTGCAATTTTTATATTTTTTAATGTTTTTTTTCGTCTATCTACATAAAAGATGAAATTTTATCAAATCATTTTTATGTTTAGACGGAGGAATCATTGTGTCCGATTTTAAATCTAAATATTACACAGAACAAATTATTACGTACATAGGAAATAAACGTACTTTATTAAAAGATATTGATGAAATAATTCAAAAAATTAAAAATAAAGAAAATAAGGATAAATTAGATACTGCAGATTTGTTTTCAGGCAGTGGTATAGTTGCTAGATTATTAAAAAATAATTCTAATATGGTAATCACTAATGATTTAGAAACATATTCTAAAATTATTAATGAATGTTTTTTATCAAATAAATGTGATTTTAACATTAAGTTATTCAATAAGTATTTAGATGAAATTAATAGTAAAATTGAAGAAAAACCAATTAGAGGAATTATTAGTAGTTTATATTCACCTAAAGATGATTTAAATATTGAAATTGGTGATAGAGTATTTTACACAAATGCAAATGCAATATATATAGATAGTTTTAGATATTATATAGACAAAGTTGTTCCAGAAGATTATAAGAAATATTTCTTAGCTTTATTAATCACTGAGGCATCTATTCATGTTAATACAGGTGGTGTATTTAAAGGCTTTTATAAAGATAAAAATACAGGTATTGGAAAATTTGGTGGAGCTGCTGAGAATGCACTATCAAGAATAAAGGGTAAAATTATAATTAAAAAGCCTGTTTTATCTAATAATTATTCTGAGTATAAAATATATCAAGAGGATGCAGTTGACTTATCAAAAAAATTGCCGAAACTAGATTTAGTATATTTAGATCCACCATATAATCAACATCCATATGGATCAAATTATTTTATGCTAAATTTAATTATTAAAAATAAAGAACCACAAAACATTTCTAAAGTATCAGGAATTCCAAATGATTGGAATCATTCAGTATTTAATAAGAAAAATACTGCATTATCTTCAATGGAGGAAATAATAAATAATTTAAATGCTAAATATATTCTTATTTCTTATAACAATGAAGGTTTTATATCTTTTGAAGAAATGGAAAATATGTTGTTGAAATATGGAAGAGTAGAAACAAAACAAATTAAATATAACACGTTTAGAGGTAGTAGAAATCTTAGAAATAGAGATATTCATACTAAAGAATATTTATTTTTACTTGAAAAGGAGATATAAGATATGGCATTTGGAGATTATTTAAGAAAAAATATAGATTTACTATCTAATGCATCAATAAAAAAAGTCGGAAGTAATTCTTTTTGGAAGATTTTACAAAGAATTGCAGTAAATGAAATACTAGAATTATACCCACAAAAGGTAGATAGTGATGTTGCTGTTCCAGTTTATTATGAAATATTAAAAGAAAATAAAGATAAACTAAAAAAATATTTTAGGGAAAAAACTCCAAGTAATAATCAGGAGCGTTTTAGGGTTATAAATAGAAATATGTGGACTAGTAACGCATTTCATACTGATGGACTTGCAAATCAAAAAGAAATAAATGCTGAAAAAAGTATTAATGAAGATAGAAAAGGAAAAAGAATAACTTATCAAGGAGTTGAGGAATATGTTAATAAAAAATGATAGTGTTACATTTGAATACATAAATATATATTCTTTAATAGACAAAAATATTGGAATTCCAATTTTTCAAAGATTTTATAGTTGGAAAGAAAAGCAGGTTAATGAATTATTAGAAGATTTAAATAGAGCAATCTATGATACTGATAGACAATTATATTTGTTAGATTTTATATGGTATGAAGAAAATGGTAAAATGATGATTGCTGATGGTCAGCAAAGATTAGTTTCTCTAAATTTATTTATGAAAGCAATAAATGACTATATCGATAATAAAAATTTAAATATTTCTAAAATGTGCTTATTTAATATATCCTATGATAATGAATCTAATAACAAATCTTATAAATATACATTTGAAGAATGTATAAAAAATCCATTTAGAAAAGTATATTTTAAATTTTATGAGTTTATAGATAATAATAAGAATAATTTAATAAATTATATCAGCATATTACAAAATAGAATTTACATATATGCTAAGAAGACTGAGAATGCAGATGATGCATTTTCTATTTTTACTGAAATAAATACTGGTGGAAAGCCGCTAACAAAAGATGAAGTAATTAAAACAACATTCGAACAATATTCCAAAACATATAATGTAGATATTAAAGAACTTGGATTTAACAATATTAAAAAGACAATTACAGGTTATTATAAATATATCACTGAATCTAATAATGATAATTTTGATACAATTGCTATTATTACTTTTTTAAAAGATCATGTTGTAAAAACGAAAGAATTATTTGAAGCCTTTGTTAATTATGCTAAAATTGTTAAAAAGACAGAAGGTTATTCAATTTCATATATAATTCAATATATAAATAGAAATCAACTATTTGATATTTTAAATGTATTAGCTATAAAAGGAATTGATGTAAGAACTAAAACTGAATATAGAGATAATGTACTTTTACCATTATGCCTACTAAGTATTATTATGACAATGAAAAAATCAAACCCTGGTGGAATAATAAGATCATTATATACAAAGGTAATAGATGCAATAAAAGAAGGAAGTCAAGCAATTGAAATTTGTGAAAAAATAATTGAGTTTGTTAATGAGAATACTGAAATTTGCAAAATATCATTTGATGAGTTTAAGGATTCATTAGGAAAGAAAGAATTAAACTATAAAATAAAAGAAGCATTACTTATAATGGATATCGTAAGAAGATGTACTTCAAGTGATATCATTGTTGAAAGTATTAATCTTGAACATATTTATCCTCAAAAGCCAGCTCCTGAGTGGGCAATACATAATTGGCCAACAGATTCTGAAGAAAAATCAAAATTAATTAATAATATTGGTAATTTTATTCTTTTAAATGAATCAGTTAATAAAAAAATTAAAAATAAATATATATCAGATAAAATTGTAGAGTATAATAGAATTATTCCTAGAGATGTTACTTTAAATAGTGGAATTAATGTAGTTGATTTCCAAAGATTTGAAAATTTAAAGTCAAGGTATATTTTAGAACGTCAAAATAAAATTGCAGAATACATTTATAGTAATTTTAATTTGGGTAATATTTTAATTGTTAAAATATAATATTTTCATAGACATTGGAGGGCTATATGGAAACTTTATCAAGAGATGAAATTATAGTATTAAAGGATTTGCTAAAAACTGAAATGATGGAAACAAGAGCTATTAAAAAGGATGCTACAAAGGAAGATAAGAAAGAATTAAATGAATATATAAGAACTCTTAAATCAATTACTGACAAATTATTTCCAAAAAAGACTAAAACAGAATAAATAATTAAAAAAACATTTGACACTATTAAATTCATAATATATAATTATGATGTTGTAACATGCACCACGTAGAAAAGGTCATAAATGGTTTAAAGCCTACCCTAATAGTGTGTCTTAAAAATAATAAAGGAGGTAACACGACATGTATGCAATTGTAGAAACTGGTGGAAAGCAAGTTAAGGTAGAAGTTGGTGAAGCTGTTTTCGTTGAAAAATTAGAAGTAGCTGAAGGCGAAACTTATACTTTTGACAAAGTTGTTTTAGTATCAGGTGATGAGACTAAGGTTGGTGCTCCATATGTTGAAGGAGCTACTGTAACTGCTAAGGTTGAAAAGCACGGAAGAGGAGAGAAGATTGTAATCTTCAAATATCGTCCTAAGAAGCATTCAGCATCTAAGAAGGGTCATCGTCAATCTTATACTAAGTTAGTAGTAGAAGCTATCAATGCTTAATTACTATGACAACATATAGTATTAAAAATAAAGGTAATGAAACGACTATTGAGGTTAAAGGACATTCAGGCTATGCCGAATCAGGTAGTGACATTGTATGTGCAGCAATCTCAACAGCGTGTTTAATGACTGCAAATCTAATCGATAAAATCGGATCAATCCGTTACAACATTTTAGATCTAGTTTGTGAAGAAGGATATTTTAGATTGCAGGTTAAATTAGCTGATAGTGTTACAATAGGAATTATAGAAAATTTCTGTGAAACACTTGATAGTTTACAAAAACAATATCCTAAATATATAAAAATTAAGAGCTAGGAGGAATTCAAACATGTTATTAAATTTTAACATTCAGTTATTCGCATCTAAAAAAGGTGTAAGTTCTACTAAGAACGGCCGTGATTCTGAAGCTAAGCGTCTTGGCGCTAAGGTATCTGATGGTCAAACTGTAACTGCAGGTTCAATTTTATATCGTCAAAGAGGTACTAAGATTTTCCCAGGTAATAACGTTGGTCGCGGTGGCGATGATACTTTATTCGCAATGGTTGCAGGTACTGTAAAATTTGAACGTAAGGGTAAGGATAAGAAGCAAGTTTCTGTTTACCCTGTAGCTGAATAATTTTATTAGTTATTTATTATGCCCAAAATCTTATTTTGGGCTATTTTTTCTCTATTAAGGAGGTATCACTATGTTTATAGATCAAGCTAAAATGGAGCTTTTTGGTGGTAAAGGTGGCGATGGTATCGTTGCCTATCGAAGAGAATTAAAGGTTGAATTTGGTGGTCCATTTGGTGGAAACGGTGGAAATGGTGGTTCAATCATTTTCAAAGGTACAAATGGTAAAACAACATTATTAGATTTAAAATATAATACTGTTTTAAAGGCCCAAGAGGGTGAAAAAGGTAAGAACAAAGGTATGTATGGAAGAAATGCTCTAAATACATACGTATTAGTACCTGTTGGAACAACTATTTTTGACCAAGATACAAATAAAGTAATTGGTGATATTACAAAGGATGGCCAAGAGGTTATTGTTTGTAAAGGTGGCCGTGGAGGTCGTGGAAACATGGCTTTCCAATCTAATTCAATGAAATGCCCTGATTTTTGTGAAAAAGGAGAACCAGGCGAACATAGATATGTAAGATGTGAACTTAGAGTTTTGGCAGATTGTGGATTAGTAGGTTTCCCTAGTGTTGGTAAATCAACTTTAATATCTGTTTGTTCCAACGCTAGACCTAAAATCGCTGCATACCATTTTACAACATTACAACCAAATCTTGGTATGGTAAGACTAGAAGATGGTAGAGATTTTGTTATGGCAGACCTACCAGGTATCATTGAAGGTGCTCATAATGGAGCTGGCTTAGGCCTTGAATTCTTACGTCACATTGAAAGATGTAGAGTAATAGTTCATGTAATAGATATGGCAGCTACAGATGGACGTGATCCATATGAGGATTATGTAGTTATAAACAATGAATTAAAAGAATATAAAATGAATTTATCTAAGCGTCCAATGATTATAGTAGCAAATAAGATGGATATGCCAGATGCAAAGGAAAATTTAAAGAAATTCCAAGAAAAGGTAGACCTACCTGTAATTGCAATTTCTGCATTAACTAGAGATAATGTTAAAGAATTATTATATCAAATCGCAGATACATTAGAAACAACAGAAGAATTCTCAATTTTTGAAGAGGATGAATTAGATGTTGTTGAATATGGCCTTAACGATGAAAAAGAATTCTTTACTATTGAAAAACAAGATGATGGCGTATTTAATGTAACAGGAGAAAAATTGAAGCGTATTTTTGATATGACAGATTTTGATTCTGAAACTGCTAGATTCCGTTTTGCAAGACAACTTAGAACATATGGTCTAGATGATAAATTAAGAAAGCTTGGAGTAAAAAACGGTGATACCGTTAGAATCTTTGATTTCGAATTTGAATTTATAGAATAAATCCTTCAATTGAGGGATTTTTTCTTTTTATTTCTACGTTATAGCTATGTACAATTTATCTATATTGAAAAATTACTATTTTAATAGTAAAATATAATAAAGTATTGTTTTTTTATACGATGGAGGTACATAAATATGGTCCAATATGAAATAAGAGGAAATATGGTAGTAATCATGGGATGTTCTAAAGATGAATCAAATCTAGATTTACCTGATGAAATTGAAGGAAAGCCAGTTTCTAAAATTGAAGCAAATACATTTAACAACATGGATAATATAACTAGATTAGTTGTTCCAGGAACATGTAAGGTTATTGGTGCTTACGCTTTTGCTGCATGCCCTAATCTAGAAGAGGTAATATTTGAAGAGGGAGTAGAAACAATTGAAGACTGGGCTTTTATTAGCTGCAATATCAAAAGTATTCGTTTACCTCAATCCTTAAGAACAGTTGGTAATAATGCCTTCTTAGGTAATGTTATTAAAACAGATGTTGAAGACTTTATGGAAAAAATGTCTACAATGAGAAGACCTAAAAACCATACAAATAATAAATGTATGATTTTACCAATGAATTTTTCTGAATATAAGGATAAAGTTAAAGATAACTTCATTCAAGCTGAAAGTAAATATGTAGATTCTCAATTTGATGCAAGAGACATTGACGGTAAGCCTGAATCTGAAATGGATATACCTTATTTATTTGATGGCTCTGAATTCTTATTAGTAGTTTATAATAGAAAGCCTCTAGAAAGCTTAAAGGTAGAGCTAGCAAGTGAAAGTAATACATCTATTGGTTTATATTCTGAAAATGATCCTGAATTCCTTGTATTAAGAGGAAATGTGTTAACTAAAGGACAATTTATTACATCATTTGCTTTTAAAACTCCATATCTTGAATCAGTTGAATTTAAATGCTTAGGAATTGATTCAATTCAATCTGAAGGTATGTATTATTATTTCTTACATATGAAGGTTGAATTAGCATGCTATGGAACAGGTAATTTCAATAATGAATTTGCTATTAATCAATATAACGATTTATTATTTAAATATCGTACTAAATATGCAAATGGTAGAATCAACGATGAGCAAATGCAATATGTTGAAAATTTAATGTCAGAAAAAATGATTGTGACAGTTGAAGGCTTTTTAACTCAATTAGATGGTTCACCTAGATTATTATATTTATTAAATTTATATAAAGCTTTAATTGAAGACAATACAACTGAAGGTCTTGATAAAACAAAGATTAATGAATTATATAGTGATTTCTTAATTTCAGCATATAATTCAATTTCAGGTATTGAATCATTAACAAAAATAGCATTCGATGATATAGATGAGCATATAATTCAATTAGAAGAAGTTGTTCAACAAAGACATTACGATTTTGCCAAAAAATATGATGTTCAATTAACTGACTCTGTTGGTAACCCAATTGAGCTTGAAGCTGCAAAACAAATGAAGGATCAATTCATCAGCTTAGAACAAAATTATAAGCTTCATGGAGATTATTTATATTACATCTATTCTGAATTACGTCAAATGGATAATGAATTTAAAATGATGGAATATGAAATTCAGTTTGGTATAAGCAAAGAGGAGTGATTTAAGTGGCAAGACCGACAATTGCGATAATGTATGACTTTGATAAAACATTATGTACAACCGATATGCAAGAATATGATTTCATTAAGAATTTAGGTATGACACCTAATGAATTTTGGGGCGAGTGTGGAAAGCTTACAAAAAAGAATGAAATGGATAAAATTTTAGCATATATGTATGTTATGATTAAAATGTGCAAGGATAAAAATATATCTTTAACAAGAGAATATTTAAATAATTGTGCTAAAAATGTCGTATTATATAAAGGCGTATCAACTTGGTTTGATAGAATTGATGAATATGCTAATAAAATAGGTGTAAATATTGAGCATTATATTATTTCATCAGGAATAACTGAAATAATAGAAGGTACATCTATCGCTAAGCATTTTAAGCATATATATGGTTGTAAATTTATCTATAATGAATTTGGTGAAGCAATTTGGCCTGGTTTAGCTATTAATTTTACTTTAAAAACACAATATATATTTAGAATTGCTAAAGGAGTATTAGATGTTAGAGATGATGATAGCTTAAATAATCATCAAAATACAAAGAAGATTCCTTTTGAAAATATGATTTATATTGGAGATGGATTAACTGATGTACCATGTATGAAGCTATTAAAGGATAAAGGTGGTAAATCAATTGCCCTATATCCATCTATAAATCAAAGAAAACAAGCATTAAAGCTTGTTGAAGATGAAAGAATTAATTATGTATGTGTAGCAGACTATAGAGAAAATTCAACATTAGAAAAAATAGTTAAGCTAATGATGGATAATGTAGCTACTATGTCTGAATTAAAAGAAAGAGAACAAAAACAAATTCAAGCTTTTAAAAAAGCTAGTGAGGTTTAAAATGAGAATTAATTTTTATAATAATTCAAATGAAAAAATATGGAAATATCAAAGATTAATTAAAAGAATATTTAAAACAATTAATCGTAAGGATACATTTAATTTAATCTTTGTTACTGAAGAAGAAATACAAGAAATAAATAGAACATATAGAAATATCGATAAGGTAACTGATGTAATATCTTTTGCTGCAATTGACGATGAGGAAAGATCTGATTATCGTTCAATGGGTGATATTTTTATCTGTGTTAAAAGAGCTTATGAACAAGCAGAAGAATATAAGCATAGCGCTGCAAGAGAATTTGCATTCTTAGCTGTTCATGGCTACCTACATCTTTGTGGTTTTGATCATATGACAAAGGAAGACGAAGAAGTAATGTTTAAAATCCAAGATGATATTTTATTAAAGGCAGGTATAAAAAGATAATGTACGACAAGAATAAGCTTTTAGATATGGCACTTGTCGCTAGGGCAAATGCTTATACTCCATATTCAAAATTCAAAGTAGGTGCTGCTATTTTACTAACTAATGGTAAATTTATTTTAGGCTGCAATGTTGAAAATGCTTCATATGGATTATCTAATTGTGCTGAAAGGACTGCATTATTTAAAATGATTAGTGAAGGCTATACAAAGGCTGATGTAGAAGCCTTTTGTATAGTTGGTGATACATTAGATGTCATATCTCCTTGTGGTGCTTGCCGTCAGGTTATGATTGAATTATTAAAGCCTGATACACCTGTATTATTATGTAATACTAAAAGAGATATGAAAGAATATAAGGTAATTGATTTATTACCTTACGCATTTACAGAAAAGGATTTATAATTATGCAAATTGATACATATAAATCAGGATTTGTAGCTATAATAGGTAGACCTAACGTTGGTAAGTCTACTTTTTTAAATAAAATAATAGGTAAAAAGATAGCTATAATGTCTGATAAACCTCAAACAACAAGAAATAAAATATTAGGTATTAAGACAACAGATACATATCAAATTGCCTTTACTGATACTCCAGGTATCCATAAGCCTACAACCGAGCTTCAAAGAAGAATGGTAAACGCATCCTATGATGCAGTATCAGGTGTTGATGCGATTATTTTTATGACAACACCTGTTAAGCATGTCTTACCAGGAGATCAAATAATATTAGATAACCTAAAGAAAACTAAAACACCAGTTTATCTAGTTATTAATAAGGTAGATCAATTAAAGAAATTTAATGATATTGATTTAACTATTGCCCTATATATGGATTTATATCCATTCCAAGGTGTATTTCCTATATCAGTATTAGAAGATAAGAATGTTGATATCTTACTTGATACAATTGTTAAAGCATTACCATTTGGACCTAAATTCTATCCTGATGATATGGTATCTGATCATTCTGATAGATTCTTAATTGGTGAATTAATTAGAGAAAAGGTATTACAATTAACAAAGGAAGAAATACCTCACTCTATTGCTGTAACAGTTGATTCAATGAAGGAATCAGAGGAAAATCCAGAATATACAGATATTTATGCAACAATATATGTTGAACGTGATAGCCAAAAGAAAATCATTATAGGACATAATGGTGAATTAATTAAAACAATTAAGGAAAAGGCAAGAGCTGATATTAAAAAGCTATTAGGAACAAAATGTCATCTTGATTTGTGGGTTAAGGTTAAAAAGGATTGGAAGGATAGACCTAATGATTTAAGAGTTTTAGGCTATTCTACAGATAATTTTTAATTATGAAAACAGAAGGAATTGTAATAAAGTCAATTACTTATAAGGAAACATCTAAAATAGTATATTTATATACCCCAAATGGAAAAGTAAGTATAAAGGCTATAGGTGCTAAAAATGCTAAAAAAAATACCTTTGGCTTTGGTGAAGTAGGAAATATCGTATCATTTGTTTCAACTGATTCTGATTTTCCAACTTTAATTGAATATGAAATAATAAATTCAGCATATAAATTAACTGAATCATTTGATTCAATTATGGCCTTAGGTAAAATAATTGAATTAATTAATTATTTACCAGATGATTCAATTCATGATAGAATATATCCTTTTATTAAAAATATTATCTTGAATCTAGATAAAGAGCCATTAAAGGCATTAACATTATTTTTAATAAAAATGACATATAATTTTGGTGTGTCTCCAAAGCTTGATTCATGTATTAGCTGTGGTAGTAAGGATATTAAATTCTTTTCAGTATCTAAAGGTGGTGCTGTATGTAGTGCCTGCACAAAAGGCTTCCATGATGATTTAAGTATTTGGATAGAGTATTATAAGGATAAAAAGGATATAAGTAAATATAGTGACATTTATTATAAAGATTTATTAAAAAGAATAAATAAATATTATTTAATACATGCTCATATTAATTTAAAGCTTATTTAGGAGAAAATTATGAAAATAGATTTTTCAAAAATGAATTCAGAAATTAAAAATAATTTTAATAATGGCGAAAAGTATTTTGAAGTAAAAACATTTAATGATGGATTAAATAAAATAATGCATGGTAAATTAATCCCAGGGGCATCAATTGGACTTCATACTCATACAGATTCATCTGAAATTATATATGTAATTTCTGGCTCTGGTAAAAATATATGTGAAGGAATAGAAGAAAGATTAAATCCTGGAGATGTACATTATTGTAAGAAAGATTCATCTCATACATTTATAAACGATGGTAATGAGGATTTAATATTTTTCGCAGTAGTTGCAAAACAATAGAAGAGTGGCTTTGCCACTCTTTTTAATTTGTATTTTAAATTCCTGATAAATGATTAAAATAATTGAGATTTAGATTTTTTAAGAAAGACTCCAATGTTAGGAAAGTCCTTCGAATATTTTTACTAAAATATAGTAATTTCTTTCACGAAATTTATTGCTTATAGTTTTTTTATGCAACGATTTTTTATTTTTGTCTATTAAAGTAAAATATATAATATTAATGATAATATTATAGTTGCATTAGCTTAAAAAAAGTGTTATAAGGAAAGTGAAATTAAGCAGTAAAAAATTTAATATTGTATTTTGTCAATATAATCCATCACATATCTTTTCTAATTTAGATTCTGGTGATGATATTATATTAAGAATTAACAGAATTTAGAGGAGGTTATTATAATGAAAAGAATAATTAAATTATCGTTTATTTTAATAATTGTATTCATCGTAAGTTTATTATCATCATGTGAAGGCTATATTGAAGTTGGATATAATTCAAGTCAAGGAGGATATACAACTGCTACAACAATAGTAAGATATAAAGTTAAATCTGGACTCTCTAGTAAGAAAACAGTAGAAGTAAGTTATGGATACAAATTAAAACAGTATCCATTAACTCCAGATATGACTGAAAATTCTGACTTAGATCAACCATTAAAATTCACATTATATAGGACTTTGACTAATAATTTAAATCGTAATCTTAACGAAGACGATAAAACAATAGAATTATTATCTTTTAATGAAAAATTAGATTATTTTTTAAATGAAAATTTTTATATTGAAAATACTAAAACTTTTTACGATGAAATAACAACTGAGGATTTAATAGGTTATAATTATTTGGAATACATGTATATGATAGAGCCAATAAATGATGATCATATAAAATGGTATACCATAGTTAACGGAAAGAAAGTGAATCCAAGAACTTTTGGTGAAGATTCGAAATATTGGAGAGCATCTTGCATAAGAGAATATAAAGTAATTAATAATGCGATAAGTTTTGGATAATAAAAAAGATTTTGTTATATATGTTTTTGAATAATTTAATTATCTAAAAATATTTAAACGGAATAGTAAATTTAAGATTTAAAAAAATAGATGTACAGAGGGAATATGATAGTGATTCATATTCCCTTTTTTGATACTTTATTATATATATTAAATTGTGTTAATTTTTCCTTTAATTAATTATTAATAAGACTATAATACATATGGAACGAGGTGGGAATATGACTAAAGAAGAACGTCAATATAAAAAGCGTGAAATGATATTAAATGCTAATATTTATAAAACAATTTTTGTTATTGCCCTACCTATATTATTTTATAATGTATGTAATTATTTATATGGTATATATGATATGATGATTGTTCAGGTAGCAAATATCGGTGAAGCAGCAGATGTTGTAGTACTAGATCAAATTAAAAATATGATTCAAACACTAGGTGGCGCTATAGCTACTGGTGGAGGAATACTAATTGCTAAAAAAATAGGTGAAAAGGATATAGATGGTGCTAGAAAATCAGCTAATACATTATTTACCTTATCAGGTATTATAGCTATACTAACATTATTATTTATTCCCTTTGCTGTACCATTTTTAACACTACTTAGAACTGATCAGACAACAATTGATAATGCCTTAGGCTATTTTAATGTTCAAATGATTAATTTATTTATTATGACATTAAATGTAGCATTTATCGCAATAGAAAAATCTAAAGGAAATACCTTTAGAATATTCTTGTTAAATATTGGTGTAATAGTAATTAAAATAGGCTTAACTACATTGTTCGCCTTTGGACCATTTGAAGGTGTAACTATCACTTGGCTTGCCATAGCTACAATGATAGCTCAAAGCTTTATGATGATATTTATGATAATATTATCTATCTTACCTTCAAATATTTTAAGAATTACTCCAAAATCTTTGAATTTAAAAAAGGAATATTTATTAACAATAATAAAATTATCACTTCCTGTATTTATAGGTAGATTCCTATTCCATTTTGGTAAGGTATATTTAAATTCTATTGCTACAGCACAATATGGAAAGATGGTAGTTGGAGCACTAGGTATATCTAATACAATGGCAGGACTTCCTACTAATATGATTAATTCATTTGAAGATGGTGGATCTACTATCGTAAGTCAAAATTATGGTAATGGTAATGGAAAAAGAATTAAGCAATTTTATATTGCTAATATGATTATTGTCGCTTCAATGTCTTTATTAGCTGTAATAATATTATTTATATTAAAAAATAATGTAGCTGGCTTCTTTGCTGGTAAAGATGAAGAATATAGAACAATCATAGTAGAAATATTTAAATGGGAATGCTTAGATGTATTCTTTACAGGTATTGCTGGTGCTTCAAATGCTATATTCTATGGCTTTGGTAAAACTAGAATTACATCTATTATGTCAATGGTTAATTTATTTGGTTTTAGATTACCTACCTTAATGATTTTAATGTATGCAGTTAATATGAATTATGAAGCATGTGGTATTGCAATGTTTGTATCAAATACCCTAGCTGGAATAATAACATTTAGCTTATGCTTAAGTTTTATGATTAAAATGCCTAAAAATGATAAATATAAAGACCTTTTTACTAATAAAGAATTGACAACAATTTAGTTTAAGATTAAAATAGTTTCATAGCGTTGATATGAAGGAGTAGCTTTAAATAATCTTTAGAGAGGATATGGCTGGTGAAAATATCTAGATTTATAAAGTGAAGGTAGTCGTTGAGCTGAAAAGGTGAGAAATCTAAATTAGTCTTTTCCGTATACTCGCGTTAAGAGTTAATTGAGAGCTAGATATTTATATCTAGAAGCAAGGTGGTACCGCGGCATGTTCGTCCTTAGATTATTATTCTAAGGACTTTTTTTATGAGAATTGTTGGTAAAAGAATTTTAATCAGAGATATCACATTCAAGGATGACGAAAACTTTTATGAATACGCTAAATCAGAGCTCGTCGGTCCTGATGCAGGGTGGAAGCCAGTTCCATCACTAACTGTAGCAAGAAGAGTTATCGCATCCTATATCCTATCAAAGGATGTTTATGCGATTGAATTAATCTCTGAAAAGAAATTAATAGGAACTATTTCAATTTATAATTATGGTATTAGAAAATACAATAAGGTTAAGCAGCTAGGCTTTTCATTAAATCCTGCATATTGGAATAATGGATATATGACTGAGGCTGTATTAATGGCTATTGATTATGTATTTACTAAAACTGATTGTGAGGTTCTAGAGGTAGGACATCACTCTGATAATTATAGAAGTAAAAGAGTAATAGAAAAATGTGGCTTTATATATGATGGAAGATTATGTAAATATAAAAAGCTATATGATGGTAGATTAGTTGATGCAGATTTTTATTCATTAACTAAAGAAGATTATGAAAGGAAGAAAAAATATGAGTAAGGAATTAAAACCAAAATATGACTTCAAGGAAGTTGAAGAAGGAAAATATGATTTTTGGCTTAAAGGAGGATTCTTCGAGGCAGGAGATAAATCTAAGGAGCCATTTACAATTGTTATTCCACCACCAAATGTAACTGGTAAATTACATTTAGGACATTCATGGGATACAACATTACAAGATATTATTATTAGAAGAAAGAGAATGCAAGGCTATGATGCATTATGGCTACCTGGTATGGATCATGCAGGTATCGCAACTCAGGCTAAAGTTGATGCTAAGCTAAAGGAACAAGGTATCTCTAGATATGATATCGGCCGTGAGGCATTCCTAAAGGAAGCTTGGAAATGGAAGGAAGAATATGCTAAAACTATCCATTCTCAATGGGCAGCCTTAGGATTATCACTTGATTATACAAAGGAAAGATTTACATTAGATGAAGGCTTAAATAAGGCTGTTAATCATGTATTTATTACTTTATATAATAAAGGATTAATTTATCAAGGCGAAAGAATCATTAACTGGGACTGCCAAGCTAAAACAGCTTTATCTAATATTGAGGTAGAGCATCAAGATGATGAAGGTGCATTCTATTATTTCAATTATCCATTTGTTGATGGTGATGGCTATGTAACAATTGCTACAACAAGACCTGAAACAATGTTTGCTGACCAAGCAGTAATGGTTAATCCTAATGATGATAGATATAAAAATCTAATTGGTAAAAAGGTAAGAATTCCAGGAACAGATACAATTATTCCTGTAATTGGAGATGAATATGTAGATATCGAATTTGGTACAGGCTGTGTTAAGGTTACACCAGCTCATGACCCTAACGACTTTGAGGTTGGTAAGCGTCATAATTTACCTATGCCACTTTGTATGAATGATGATGGTACAATGAATTCTATGGCAGGTAAATACGAAGGCATGGATAGATTTGTATGTCGTAAGGCATTAATTGAAGATTTAAAGAAGGATGGATTCTTCATTAAAGAAGAAAAGATGATTCACTCTGTAGGCCATAGTGAAAGAACAGGCGTAGTAGTAGAACCAAGATTATCTAAGCAATGGTTTGTTAAGATGGATATCTTAGCTAAGCAGGTTTTAGAAAATGATGAATATAGATTCGTACCTGAAAGATTTAAGCAAACTCTAGAGCATTGGTTAACTGATATCCAAGACTGGTGTATATCACGTCAGCTTTGGTGGGGTCATAGAATTCCTGCCTGGTATAAGGATGATGAAGTAAAGGTACAAGTAGAATGCCCAGGTGATGGCTGGAGACAAGACGAAGACGTACTTGATACTTGGTTCTCAAGTGCATTGTGGCCATTCTCAACACTAGGCTGGCCAGAAAAGACTGACCTATTAGATAGATATTATCCAACTAATGTATTAGTAACTGGTTATGATATCATTTTCTTCTGGGTTGCAAGAATGCTATTCCAAGGTGTTGAATTTACTCATCACGCACCATTCAAAGATATTTTAATCCATGGCTTAATCCGTGATAATCAAGGTAGAAAAATGTCTAAATCATTAGGTAATGGTGTTGATCCATTTGATGTTATTGCTAAATATGGTACGGATTCATTAAGATATTTCTTAACAACAAATTCAGCTCCAGGCCTAGATTTAAGATTTGATGAAACAAAGATTGAATCAAGCTGGAATTATTTAAATAAAATTTGGAATATCTCAAGATATGTATTAATGAATCTTGGTGATGATTTCAAAGAAACTGATATTAATCCAAAGGCTTTAAATTTAGCTTCTAAATGGATTTTAGCTAAATTAAATAAGGTTATAGCTAATGTTGATTACAACATGGAAAAATATGAATTTGGTGAGGCTGCAAGAACATTATATACATTCGTATGGGATGATTTTGCATCTTGGTATGTAGAAATCTCTAAGGTAGATTTACAAAGTGGAGATTCTAATAACATTCAAATGACAAAAAATGTATTAGTATATGTTTTAAGATCAATTGTAAAAATGCTACATCCATTTATTCCATTTATCACAGAAGAAATATATCAAGCTCTACCTCATACTGAAGCATCAATTTCAATTTCAGCATGGCCTAAGGTAAATAAAGCATTTGATGATGAAAATGCAGTAGAAGCAATTTCTAATATGATTGAAATCATTACAGCAATTAGAAATGAAAGAGCTAAAGCTAATAAAGCACCTTCAAAGCCAATTGATATTTCAATTTATGCATCTGATAATAATGTAAAGGAAATAATTAAGACTACATCTAATTATTTAACTAAATTTACTAATCCAAAGAATTTAGTATTCCTAGATAAGGATATTGATGCTAAGGATTATTCAATTACAGTATTATCTATGGCTAAGATTTATATCCCAACATCTGATTTAGTAGATAAAGAGGAAGTATTAAAGAAGCTACATGCTTCTAAAGAAAAGCTTGAAGCAGAAATATCAAGAAGTGAAAAGATGCTATCAAATGAATCATTTATTAGTAAGGCACCTGAAGCTAAAATTAATACTGAAAAGGCTAAATATGCTGAATATAAGTCACAATATGAAGAAGTATTAAAGGCCTTAAAGAATTTAGGAGAATAATGTTTAATACAATAAATGAAGCCTTAGATTATCTTTATTCTAAAAGAAATAATAATAAGGATTTATCAAGAATTAAAAGATGTATTAATAAGCTAGATTTAAACCCTAATTATAAAATAATCCTAATAACAGGAACTAATGGTAAAGGCTCAACTGCCACATATTTAAAAAATATATTAAAGAATACATTACATGTTGGCTGCTTCACATCACCATTTGTCATTCGCTTTAACGAAAGAATAATGATAAATGATAGACAAATATCAGATGCTGAAATAATGTATTACATGAATGAATTAGAAAAAATCAATGAATGGTATTTAACTGAATATAAAGAAGAAATACCATTCTTTGAATTAACTCTATTAATGGCTTTAATGTATTATAAGGATAGAAATATTGATTTAGGTATCTTTGAATGTGGTATTGGAGGCTTAAATGACGCCTGTAATGCCTTAAATCCAGAAATATCTATTATTACATCAATTGGATATGATCATATGGATAAGCTAGGTAATACATTAGAGGATATATTAAAAAATAAATTAGGTATTGTAAGAGATAATAAAACATTAATTTATTATAATAATGATCCTAAATTAGATTTAATTTATAATGAATATATTTCAAAATATAATTTAAATGCTATTAATGTTAATAATCTTGTAAATAATATTAAAGATAATAATTATTTAGAATTTGATTATAAGAATAATCATTATAAATTATCCATGAATGGATATTTTCAAGCCTATAATGCCGCAATAGCCATTGAAGCAGTAAATAGATTATTTAGTAATTATCCTAATATCTTTATAGAAGAAGGATTAATAAATACTAAATTACCTGGAAGGTTAGAAATAATTAATGATAATCCAAGAATTATTATTGATGGTGCTCATAATGATAATGCTATTAAAATGCTAACAGATTATATTAGTTCTAATAAGGGTAATAAAAAGCTTATTACTGTATTTAATTGCTTAAGTAATAAGAATTATAAATCTATGCTTGAATCTTTAGATAATATTACTGATTTATATTTATTTTTAGATTTTGAAGATGAAAGAAAAACAGATATTAGCTTATTCACTAATGTAATAAAAAAGGATTATAAAATTCTTAATGAATTAGAAGAAATAAAAGAATATTATGACTCAAATTCAATCGTTTTATTTACTGGTTCATTACATTTTGTATCTTATATAAAAAATAATATTAATAAAATTTTATAAAAAAAGCTAGAAAAACTAGCTTTTTTTTAATGCATTTAATCGTTTTTAGAAAATCGACATCAATGGTATTTTTTTATATTGAAAATTGAAAATTAATTGTTAAAATAACATCTGGTGGTGTTATGAAAATAGATTTAATTGATAAAGATAATAGGCCAAGAGAAAAAATAATAAATAAAGGCGCATTCTATTTAACTGACGATGAGCTTTTAGCTATTATGCTAGGTAGTGGTACAAAAGAAGAATCTATTCTAGATTTATCTGCAAGGCTAATAAAAGAATATGGCTTAAAGGGTATGTTTAATATGAATTATAATGATTTAATTAAAATACCTGGTATAAAAGAAGCAAAGGCCTCTAAGCTTTTAGCAACCTTTGAAATAGCTAGAAGAGCTATGAAGGAAAAGGATAATAATATAATATTAGATAAAGCTATAGATGTTTATAATTATATTAAGTCAGAATATATTTTATTAACTGAAGAGGTATTAACAATTATTTATGTAACTACTAAATTAAAGGTAATAGGTAGGGATAAATTTACTACTAAAAATTCTTCTAAGGTTAATGTTCCATATCGTGATATAGTTATAAATGCTATTAATAAAAATGCCTATGGTATATTTATGGTTCATAATCATCCTGGTGGAAATATAAAACCATCACCTGCTGATATAAAGGTATTAAATGAATTAAAAGATATTTTAAAGCCATTAGAAATTCATTTATTTGATAGTATAATAATCGCAGGTGACTCGTATTATTCAATAGCTGAAGCTACAACTGATATAAATCCTTTAAATCAATTGAAATTAAATAGAAAATAATATATAATTTACAAGTAAGTTTTTTTAGAGGTTATAGTATGTTAAAAAATATTTTATTATTATTAAAAGGAATATTATTTGGGGCATCTAATCTAATACCAGGAGGCTCTGGTGGTACTACACTTGTTGTTTGCGGTATATATGAGGATACACTAAATTCAATCACAACATTAAAATCTAATTTTAAAAAGGCATTTATCTTTTTATTATTCTTATTAATAGGAACAGTAATTGGTGTTGTTACAGGATCATTATTAATTAAAAAGGTATTATTAGCTAATATTCCATTTATGACATATTGTATGTTTGCAGGATTTATTATTGGTACATTACCAAGCTTAATAAAGCCATATATTAAAAAAATTAATTGGAAATATGTAATAAGCTTTGTTGTAGCCTGTGCAGCAGTAATTGGTTTATTATTCTTAGGCTTTAATATTAATAATACTGCAGTTAATTTTGGTGATGAATTACATTTTAAGGATTATGCAATATTATTCCTATGTGGCTTTGTAGGAATATTTGCGATGATAGTACCTGGCGTATCTGGTATATTAATATTCTTAATCTTTGGATATTATGGAATATTCTTAGATGCAATAAATAATGTATATCATATTCATACATTCTTAGATTCTGTTAAGGTTGGCCTACCTGTAGGTCTAGGTATGCTTGCTGGAATATTACCTGCATCTATATTAATGAAATTTTTATTAAAGAAATTCCCTACTGGTACATATTTTGCAATCTTTGGATTTGTTGTAGGATCTGTTGTATGCTTATTTTTAAGCTATTTCCATGAATATAGAAATCCAAATACATTAAATCTAATTTTAGGCTTAGTTGAGCTTGTTATATTTATTTTAATTAGCTATTTCTTATCTAATATAGCAAACAAGAAAAAGGATAAGGAAGTAGCGAAAATTAAGCCAATAACTGAAGCTGAAAATACAAATGAAAATGATAATATCAATAATGAAATTATTGATGCTGATACTCAAAATGATGAAAATAACCACTAACGGTTATTTTTTTCTTTTCTTAGAAGTCTATCTATGGTATAATGAACATATAAGAAAACGATTTCAAGAAAGGATATAGTATTATTATGAATGACAAAATTAGAAACATTGTTATCTTAGGCCACCTTCAAAGTGGTAAAACTACATTAGTAGAATCTCTTTATTCAATTACAACAGGAGCTCCTAAGGGAACTGTAGAAAAGGGAACAACTATTAGTGATTATACAACAGAAGAAAAGGCGAAGATGGCATCAATTAAATCTGCTATTGTGCCCATCGTCTATAAGGATTACAAGATGAACCTTATAGACGTTCCAGGTAGTGATGACTTTATTGGAGAAGCAATTTCTGCAGTAAGTGTTGTTAAGGGTGCTGTTATAGTTGTTGACGCTACAAGTGGTGTAGAGGTTCAAACAGTTAAGCATTGGAATATGCTTAGGAAGAAAAATATTCCAACTATTATTTATGTTAATAAAATGGATAAGGAAGATATTCATTTTGATAACTTATTAGAATCTATTAGACAAAAGTTTGGTAAAACATGTATACCATTCTGTTATCCAATGGGACATAAGGATGAATTTGATGGCTTTGTAAACTGTGTAACATTAAAAGCAAGAAAGTTTAATGGTAAGGAATGTGAAGATGCTGAAATCTATGATGAAAAGAAAGCTAAAACATTTGAATTACACAATACAATGGTAGAGGCAGTAGCCCAAACATCTGAAGAATTATTAGATAAGTTCTTTAATGGCGAAGCCTTAACTAAAGAAGAAATCCAATCAGGATTAAGAAAAGGTGTATTAGATGGTGAATTAACACCAGTATTAGTTGGTTCTGCAACTAAGAATATCGGTCTACATACAATGTTAGATATGTTTATCGATTACTTACCTAACCCACAAGATTTACAACCAATTGTTGGTAAGGATCAAAATGGTAAGGAATTAGAAAGAAAGACTGCTAACGAAGAACCATTTAGTGCCTTTGTTTTCAAAACAATCGTAGATCCATATTCTGGTGTATCTAGTATATTTAAAATTTATTCAGGTATTATTAAGCAAGGTCAAGAAATTTATGTACCTGCCTTATCAAAGAGTGTATCTATTTCACAATTATATACAATTTGTGGTGGAAAGATGACATCAGTTCCTGAATTACATGCTGGTGATATTGGATGTATTACTAAGGTTGATGGACTTGAAACATCAATGACTATTTGTGATCCTAAAAATATTATCATTTATCCAGAAATTGACCTACCTTCAGCAGTTTATTATAAAGGATTAGTTCCTAAGACTAAACAAGATGAAGATAAATTATCTATGGTATTAGCTAAGATAATGCTAGAGGATAAATCTGTTGAAATTAAGCGTAATGTAGAAACTAACCAACTATTAATTGGTACATTAAGCTTAGGACACTTAAATTACATTTTAGAAAAAATGAAAAATAGCTATAAGCTAGAAATTAATACAGAGGATGTACAAATTGTATATCGTGAAACTATTAAAGCTAAAGCTACTGGTGATGGTAGATACGTTAAGCAATCTGGTGGTTCTGGATTCTATGGCGTTGTTCAAATGGATTTTGAACCAGATAAAGAAAATAATTTCACTGAAGAAGTATTTGGTGGTGCAGTACCTAAGAATTACTTCCCTGCAGTAGAAAAAGGCTTCTTTGAAGCTTGTGAAAAAGGATTACTAGCCGGATTCCCTGTAATTGGTGTTCATGCAATCCTAAAAGATGGTAAATATCATCCAGTTGATTCAAATGAATTAGCATTCAAAATGGCAGCTATATTAGCATTTAAGGATGCTTATATGAATTGTAAGCCAACAATTTTAGAGCCAATTATTAAAATTGTAGTTACTGTATCAAGTGACGTTGTTGGTGATATCTTATCAGATCTTAACCAAAGAAGAGCAAAGATTATTGGGATGGATATCAATTCAGTAGGTAACCAAAAGATTACAGCATTAGTTCCTGAATCAGAAATTATTGAATATGTTAATGACCTAAAGAGTATTACTCAAGGTGCAGGTTTCTTTAACCGTGAATTTAGTTCATACGAAGAGGCTCCACAATATATTCAAGAGAAATTAATTGCTGCAGCACAAAAAGCATAAAAATGGTACTCTAAATTAAAGGGGTTGTAGGGGGAAATCTAGCTTTAAACAAATGTGGATGTACCCTTTAAACTTTCAGGGATGCCACCTTTAAATTATCGGGTATGTTAAAAGGCACTGTTTTATGGGGA
>Ga0247610_10000578_pt1 | contig 50266 bp, 43 predicted proteins | sample 174DNAGHGhighgp2_FD_193483 | JGI IMG/M metagenome (GOLD analysis project Ga0247610, IMG submission 193483) | Sheep rumen microbial communities from Palmerston North, Manawatu-Wanganui, New Zealand - 1742 DNA GHGhigh gp2 | ecosystem: Host-associated > Mammals > Digestive system > Stomach > Rumen...
ACATACTCAACGCCCAGAGTTTCCAAAAATTGTTCAGCAAAATCTTGCTCCAATTTTGATGTTCCAAACTTAGGGTGTATTCTTTCTAATTTACCATTTGGTTTAATAAGTCTTTTTTTTGTCTTAGGCTTTTTGCCATTTATAGTTTTGCCTTTTTTAATTGGCTGTCTCATTTATCTTAGTTCTTTTGGCGCAAGTTTCTCATTTGGTGCTAAAACGTGAAGCTCATCATATTCAAAAGTAAGATTTACTCTTCTTAAACCAGTTGTTTCATAACTGAAGCCATCACTATCAGAACAAATAAATCTGCAATTTTCGAAACAGAAAGTATAAAGTTCTTCACCATCGTTACTAATAATTTTTGCATACAAATTACCTACAACGTGTGCTTTTCCTGCTGCATCCAATTTTAGAATTGTTTTTGCTAAAATATTATATGTTCCATCTTCATTCTTATCAGCAAAGTCATTTACTGATACAAACAACTCTCCACTTGTTCCGGTGCATTTCTGAGAAGAGCATACGTGGCCATATTCCTTTTTACGATAGAAGAATCCTGATACTCTCCAAGAATCAATGTTAATCTCATTCTTAGGGAATTCAAAAATGAAATTTGAATGACTTATCCACTGAGAATTTGAAATCTTGTCCTGAACATCAGCAAAAGTTGGCTTTTTATCTTCAGGAATTTCTGCTTTTCTGTAAACTACTTGGTCTTTATTATCGCCAAGAGGCTTAATGTCTGCGAAAAAGTTCTTTCTAATGTCGTAAAGCCTTTTATACTCTGCTTTTTTCTTTTGTGCTTGTATAAACTTATTACCTTCACCTATTGACGGAGATTTCTTACCAGATTCAACAACCTCTGTTTTAGGGTTTAGTAACTCAATGAGTTCACTTTCAACTGCTTGTTTCTCTTGTTCTATTCTTGCAATTGATTCCTCACTACTAACACCATTTTTCCTCATCTGGTCAAGTGTATTTTCATACATCTTTAATGTGTTGTATTTTAAAGACAACTCGTATAACATTTCTTTATTATCCATAATAACATTTTTTTAAAAAATAAAACATAATATAAAAAAATAAAGGAATAAGGCTACACTTATTCCTTTTTTCTTAAATAGCTGTAATTCAGATTAGTAAGCAAGAATTGCATAGTCAAAACGAAGTGTCATCTGAATTGTTGCAAGGTCTGATGATTGATAATCCAAATCACCGAAGTTAACAGTTGTCAACATGGTGTTTTTCAATATCCACTTAGATACAACAACTCCTGTTGGGTCAAGCATTTCAAGTTCAACATCACGTTTGTAACCTGCTGCATATCCCTGACGACCAGTAACAGACTCTGAATGCAAACGTACCCACTCCATAACTGCCTGTGAAGCAGAAGGGCCAATTGGGTCACGAAGCGTTACCTGGATAGTATCCCAAGTATAACGGCCAACAACGAAGGTTGATGTGTTTAAGAATGGAATCTGTGTCTCATCCTGTGTAATAGATGGACGTGAAGCACTTGATAGCCACCACTCTTGTATACCTAAGTCAGCTGGGAATCTGAAAAGCCATCTATTTTTTCTTAGCGGCTCATAATTGAGCGGCATTTTCAAAAGTAAATCTGACATGTCTTTTTTATTATTTAATAATTAATTATTTGATAATAAATATATATTTTTTTATTTTTTATTTGTTTTTTTATAAAAATTTTGGTAATAATATAGCAGTTGACGCAAAAATAAAATAAGGAACTATATGCCCGTTGGCAGTAGTTCCTTATTTTAGTATAAATATGCATAGGAAAAGTGTATAAGAAAAGGATAACCCATTTGAGTTATCCTTATACTACTATAGTTTACTTATTCCTCAACAGCCATATTCGACATTGGGTTAGCGGAACGAGGGAACATATTAGCATTAAACGGCTGACTATCCCTTCTGTTTTGACTTCTTTCGCTATACCACCCTTCTGTATTATCCCAATTGTTAGGGTTATTATACATAGGTTGCTGGCCAACTTGCATTCTATCATTACGTCTATAATAATCAAGTGTGCCAATTTGTGGCCTGTTAGATGGTTTGTTTGCGTCTGTATAACTAACATTACTTGTGTAACCTTCTTCTTGCACTTTACTATCAGAGTCTTTAACCAACTTGTGCCAATTTGCAAGGGCATCACCTCTTACTTTACCTACCCTTTGTGCTTCATCACTGTTGTTACGGTAATCACGATTACGCCACCTTATATCTGCTAATTCGTCCCATTCGTTATGTGTCTCTCTCAATATCTTGATTACAGACTCCTTTACGATTCTGTGAAGGTCTGATTCTGTAAGTCTTATAAGTCTTTTATTCATAATAAATACGTATTTTCTTTATAAATATCAGTTGATTATAGAATGTTTTGCGCCAACTGATATATTATTGTCATACTTTATGTTAAAAAAACATTGAATCGTTTTTTTTTTTAGCATATTTTTTTGTATATTTGCATAAATACTGAATGAATTATGATAAAAATACTGCTATTGATGTTTTTTTGCCACATTATTGATGATTTTGTGCTTCAAGACAAATTCACATATCTAAAGCAAAAATCTTGGTGGGTAAAGGCTTGTAATGATGATGGATTAAATTACGATAAGTACAAAAATGACTATAAAATGGCACTTTTCGAACATTCATTAGAATGGTCTATAGCCATAATGCTCCCGGTAATTTTCCTTTTAAATGTAAATGGATGGTTATTATTTGGGTGCGTGGTAGTAAATACTATAGTTCATTATATCGTTGATGATGCAAAGGCTAACCAATTGAGACTAAATCTAATACAAGACCAACTATTGCATTTTATACAAATTGTTATAACGTTCTTACTAATAATGTAAATGAGTGAACCGTTTGGCTCACTCATTTTTTTGTTATACGCCTAAAATATCATCAATATCATTAACTGCAACGCCTTTTAGACCTTCTTTATCTCTAATATCTTCCTCTCTGCGTTTAACCATATCCTTATCACCCATCACACGGCGCAATCCTACTTTCTTCTGTATTCCTCTTTTTTCATTTTCTCTATCTGAGAATCCAGAATCAGGATTAACAACCATCTTACATTTACCAAGTTTTAATTTCAAGTCTGCCATTTCTTTTGCGGCCTCCAAGAATTCTTTTTGATATTGTCTTTTACCCTTATACTTCTTCACTCTTGCTGCTGCATCTTTAAACATAGCCTCAAGTTGTTCTGGAGTAGGCTCTTCTGACTCTTTAAGGATTTTATCAACTGATTCTCTAACTATTCTATGCAAATCAGCCTCTGTTAATCTGATAATTTGTTTAGCCATAGTTATAATTAATTTTTACTTCCAGTATCAGTCAATACCTTATCACTTTCCAAGAATACCTTCTTGAAAAACTCATAAAGTTTAGATGTTGGATTATCTGAGTATTTTTTCAAACCTTCAATTGCGGTTTCTCTAATTCTTCCTATAATTGGTTCATGCTGAATAACCTCTTGTGCGTGCATTGCCTGTTCCTCTGCACTATCGCCTTGCTGTGCTGCTTGAGGCTGCTGCTGTGGAACTGTTGGGTCTACGCCATGTGGCTCTTCATATCCTTCTGGGCCAACTCCAGGCTCACCAGGAACCTCTGCATGGTCATCAAAGATATATGCCTCTGAAAGATATTTGGAAGTATTTTTTAAATCGTTAAGCAAATCTTTTACAAAATTTTTATTTTTTTCCATATTCGAATATTTTTATATAAATATTTTGTAAGCACAAAAAATCTCTTAATTTAACAGTGGGTCTACGTTATTATATATGAAATTTGGAAAATATGTTTTATTGCGATAGTACTGTTTTGCCAGACTACGTTTTTGCTTAATTGTAAGTTTCTTATAATCTTTCCATTTTACACATTTTCCAAGGCAATAATCCCAATTATCTTGATACCTATATGCCTCCAATTCAAAAGGCATAAATTTATATGGAGCATATATGTTTACAAATATGATAGGTAAATTACATACCCACTGCCAAATATATTTCATATAATAAATAAACCACGAGTCTTTTGTGCTTTCAGCTTGTCTTACGTGTATTGTTTCGTGGCTTTCAAGTTGACTATCAATATTATCACTCTCATTAATTTTATCTGCCATTTCTCTTGATAAGCAATAAGCAACTCCAAATAACGTAATCGCCACAAAACTAGATGGTAAAAACCACGCTTTCTTAGCAGATATGTCATTAATTTTACTAGGTTTTTTCATAATCAATAAGTTTAGACTAAAAATGGGTAGATTTCTCTACCCATTTAATTATTAGTAATATTTGATTAAATATTATCGAATGAAACTCCCTCTGGCGTGAGAATGAAGTCAAGAACAACGTACTCAAGAGCGTTGTAAGGCTTGAAGTAAATCTTTGCAGGAAGTTCACGTCTGTCACGTGATTCAACTGTATCGTTAACCTCAATCTTATAGTCAGAGATACCTCTGTTTGCTCTGATGTTATCCATAATTGGAGTAACTGCTGTCAAGAACATATTCTTTGTTACTGGGTCGTTTGGCTCGAAGATTAAACTTCTGCAAGCGATTGCAATAAGTTTTCTCATTCTAAGAAGAAGTCTACGAACTGCGATTCTGTTAAGTTGTGACTCACGAATCTGTAAGTTCTTCTGACCCCAAACCTTAACGCCATCAGTAGCGAAAGTCTTTATTGGGTTGATTCTACCCTCGTAAAGAACATCCTCATCAGCCAACTTAGTAATGAAGTGTGCTCTTACACAGTTTACATCACCTCTCTCAAGACCTGCTGGTGCGAACCAAGGGAAGGTCTGATTATCTGTCTGAGCAAAGTTACGTACAACGTCCTTTGTTGCAGGCAAGTAGATGTACTGATTGTTATCTTGGTCAAGATATTTAACCCAAGGATAATATGTACAAGTATAGTTAGAATCAATCTCTGAATCCTCAAGGTTGTAAACTGCATCGTCTGGAGTGTACATTTCGCCAACTTGGTCGTTAGCCCCACTTGGCTTATCAGGTGTTGTAACAACGTAGATTGAGTCAGCACGCTCTTCCTCAAGCATATCAATAACCTCACCTACAAGAGTAGTATTATTTACGTAGTCGATACCTGGTGAAGCGAATACGTTGATGTCAACTGCTTCAGGGTTTGAGAACTGTCTGTATGCTGCAAGATATGCGTACCAGTCTGATGTGATACCACCTTGGTTAAGACCAATTGCTTCTGGGTCATCAATTCTATTGAATGCATAACCCTCACCACTGTTAGCATCATATGTGCCAAGGTATCTAGACATTTTGAAGTCATCAGTATTGGTTCTCTGATTTCTGTAAACATCCCATCCATCAAATCCACCATAGAAGTAAACTGTGAACTTACGAAGATTTACATACTCGTATATTGAACCCATCATAAGAGCCTCAGTTCCAATTGCTGGAATATCAGTTAAGGTAGATGTTCTGCTCTGTACTGATACTGAATCGAATACATAACCAGTTTCACCATCAACAGTAATTCTTGGCTTGTGGCCACCACTGTAGTTAGATGGGTCAAGTCTTGAATCAAGGTGGAAGCCTTGTGTCAACATTGAAGGGTCATCAATATATGCTGCTTTTCCTTTGTATGTAAATGCATCAATATCAACACCTACTCTAGTTGAAAGTCCAAAGTATTGTTTTCTATTCTTAATTTCGTTATTGTACTCAAGATTGTACTTAAGAATTGGATTCAATACACCAAAGTTCTCTGAATGTTCTGTTGTATATATAGGATTTCCTTTGTCATCCAACTCACCGGTTTTAATTTCTTTAATGTATTTACCTGAGCCGCCTACTGCTTGCATACCATCGTACTGAGCCATTGGATAACCTAAGAATCCTGCTGGTACTGAATGCTCAACTGCTGTACCTTCTGCTACCTCAACAGTGATATACTTAGATTTGCACTCATACATACCATCTATAGTACCAATCTTATAGCCAATGAATCCTCTGTCACCAGGAGTTAATGTACATTTTGAGAACTTCTCAAGTGGCATTACATATTCATCACTATCGTTAATATCACGAACTAAAACATCGAATGTTCCATCATCTGGACGAATATTTTCAATTGAGATTTTAACCTCATAGTTTGAACTGTTACCATCTGAAATAGTGTGGAATCTGAACAATTTATTGATTTCAATGTGCTCATAGTCACCCTTCAAGTTAGAAACAATCCAAGGTGTTGAAGCATATCTAAATGCTGATGCATAGTTGTTCAAATCACAGTCAACGAACATTACTTTAGGGAATGTACTATCTGTTGATGCTGTTACAATATCAAACTCACCAGTTGTTGTGTTATACTCATACTGCTCATCAGTTAATCTGTAGTAAAGACCATCTGAAAGGTTCTTAACCATTACAAGTCTTGTACTTGCTATTTTGCCTGTACGAGCGTCTGTTGTGCAATAAGCATCCTTAAAGTTAACCTTTGTAGTACCAGCATCTGACATCAATCTGTCAACTAATGGAACAAGGTCAATACCCCAAGTGTAATATGTAGTTGTGGTATCTCCTGAATTAATAGTTGTTGTACCAGTAGCATATCCTTGTCCTTCTGCCCATCTCTTAATGCTTCCTTCTGGATAGAATCTGTAGAAGTAATGACGCTTTCCTTGTTCATCAGTGTACTGAGTAACTGTGAAAATCTGTCCGATAAGAAGGTTGTTAATTTTAATCATCAACAAATCTTCTTCAATCTTTTCTTTGAAGTCCTTCTTCAACTCATCGTCAGGAATTTCCTCGCTCCAATCACCATTTCCTGTGAAAGAACTAGTTGCTGTGTTGCCTGTGAAGTAGAATCCTCTTGCTTGTTCGAATGTCTTATCCCATGCCTTCATATCGTCAGCCTCTTCCTGTGAGAAGGTGTCACCAGTTGCCTTCATCGTCAACTTATATTTAACAACGTGTGTGTTTCTGTTGACGCTTGTAATTTCAACATCAAATATATCCTTAACTCTTAATGGAAGATTTGTCTCATAATCATATGGGTGACAATTAATCCAAGGGTCATTCTTAGTTTCACCGGTTGTGATAGTGTGCTCATCAGCAACAACTCTCTGACCAAGGTATCTTCTTCCAAGGCCTGACTCCTGCTGAGTAAGCATACCTGTAATTGGTTTTAAACCATCATAGTCAGCTGGGTCATAAACGTTATAGAATACCAAATCCTGATTAATACCGTCTACCTTTGTTGCGCCTGTGTTAGCAATGCACTGTGCAAGTGCTACATCATACAATGACTCACAATAGATAGGAGCATCACCATCTTGAGGGTCTGTACCAATAACCTTTAAGATAAAGTCCTTATCATAAGGATTCAATGATACTGGATACTCAAAATAGTTAGGGTCTGTAACATCATAGTAGTACTTATCGTTCTCTCCCTGTCCTACATCATGCCAAGTCTTGTCAGGTAATGTATGTTCATTACCATAAGCATCTTTATATGTTACAACACCAGTCTTAGTTTTCTGATAGTTTCTGTAACCATAGATAGTGAATCTACCATAGTTTGTTGCACTAACCTTAGAAACAAGTCTGTTGTCAGGGTCGTTATTTAATTTACCTGAATTAATTTCATATCCATCACAATCGTTACCAGCAGCATACAATGGATTGTATGGCTTTAATTTAACGATGTCGTTATATCCAACAACTTCGCAAGTACCGTTCTCTCTCTTGATTTCACCAACTTCATAAACAAGTCTATCATAACCGTCTATTGGACATTCACAAGAATCGGTAGCAATGTCGAACTTATGGTATTTCTCATAATGGCCTCTTGCGCGAAGAACAGCAACAACCATTCTGTTTTTAATTCCATCACTTCCATCTGCATTTTTTGGTAGGTGAGCGAAACTATTCATTCTAGCAGTAACAACCCACGCTGGTCCTGCTTTATAACCACTAAGACCAAGTACACGTACAACTTCTAATTGCTTAGACTCTGTAAGGTATGACTTTGCGATATAAGGCAACTCGTATTTAGGATATTGACTTCCTTTAAATTTTTCTGTGCTTGTTCCACCGAAAGTTTCAGTAAATTGACGCCAGTTCTCAATATGCATTGGTTGGAATGCTGGACCACGCATGGTTTCACCAGCAACACCGAGTGTTGTGATTCCAAGACTCTTAACTGCATATGTAAGGTCTATCTCTCTACTATATACACCAGGAGAAACATGTACACCTCTTGCATTATCTGCCATAATTTCGTTATATTTTATACTTTATTATTTTTATTTAATAATAAATATTTGATAGTTTTGGATAATTTGTTAAGAAATCTAAAAAAAATACTGAAAGAGATATTTATCAGACTCACTGTTAACCTTTTTTAACTAAAAATTTTTCTATTTAACAAATTTTTTGTGTATATTTGCGTTAAGTTTATAATCAATACTACAATATACAATGTTAGACGAACTGATTAGAAAACGCATTATCAAACTTATTGGTGATATGTCAATAGACAGTTATGAGGGAATAACCAAGGTAAGGTTGTTCTCCTATCTTTTTGACGATATTGGCTACATCTATCATTTCAATAAGAAGAAAAGCGGTTACGCTGTGGAGGCAGTTGGCTCAGACGAGCCATTAATGGAAGGGAGAAACGATATTATCGACTTAGTTCCTACTATCGACAATCTTATTGCGGCATTTGATGCTGTAAAGTTCCAGATTCACGAACATCAAATTTTCTTAGTGGGCGACCGCATAGTTCTGAAACTGGCAGTTGATTCATCAAACTATGGTGCTATTGATGATATTAGTATAGCAACCAATCGTGACGATTTGGAAACTGTATCTAATCTTATCTGTGGTTCATTAATTACTAAGAATGTGATTAACGATGAAAACAGTTACAGAATTGCCTACAGAGGTCAATACTCAATTGACACTACAGTTTGCAAATTCAACGACTGGAAGAGCAATATCAGCACAAATTACAATGATGATGTGCCTTTCAAGGAAATGAATGCAATTATAAGGGCTGATAAAGCAGGACTTATAATGTTGTATGGAAAGCCTGGAACAGGTAAAACGTCTTTGGTTAAGTCTCTTATCAATGACAATAGAGAAACCAACTTTATCTTCGTAGATACATCTGTATGTGAGTCTATAAGTGATGGTTTGTTCTTGGAGTTCTTGCAGGAGAATAAAAATGCTGTTATCGTATTTGAAGACTGTGAGAAACTTCTATCTAGCAGAGATAGTGGACACAACGAATCAATTGGTACAATACTTAACCTCACTGACGGCATTATTGCTGAGTCAATGAAAATAAAGTTCATTTGTACTTTCAACTGTGATTTGGAAAAGGTTGATGCGGCACTTCTTAGAAAGGGAAGGCTTTCACTTAAATATGAATTTAAGGAATTGTCATTGGAAAAGACTAGAGCCATTTATAAAGATGCTACTGAGCCTATGACTCTTGCAGATGCTCACAATGCTCTAAATAAAAATGATTTTTCTGCAAAGAAAACTAGAAAAATAGGTTTTACATAAAAAGCAATTGGCATCCAAGGTTATTCTTCGGATGCCAATTTTTCTATTTGCTTAACATAATCTTTATCTTGTGGGTATTTTGATTTCATACTCATTAAGAAATCAATGTATTTGGTGACATCTATGTCAATTTTACCAGAAATTAACATATTATGGTAGTCTACCAACTTCTGTTTGTATTGCTCATCGCTAGCATCATTGACTTTACCATATTCTATTTGAACAGCAAGAAATAAATTGGTTATTTCACCAATCTCTTTCATATACTTTTCACTTTTGACTAGTTCATCTAGAGTATAAGAGTATCTATAATCATTATCTGCTTTGAGCAGTATTTCCTCTATATACATTAATTTTTTAATTGTTGTCATATGGATAAAATTGTTTTAAATAGTTTATTAAAAAGTACTAAAAAGCCTTACAATCCTCATTTGTGCCTTAATATATTGTCAGCAGAGAGTACTAAGAAAAAAGTGCCAAAGCAAGAAAAGCAAACGACACGATATATCGAGGTTGATGACTACCTTATAGAATATATATTAGTTTTTGAAAATGGGAATGGAGAAAAGGTTAAAAATAAGGATTTTGTCTATCACTCATATCTTTCCGAGTTTGCAAACAAAGAGCAAACTTTCATCAAGCAACTCATAAAACTAAGGACTTCTGTGAAGGAAAGTGCTACAACTGAAACTGTTGTGGCTGAAACCACTATAATATAAAAGGTACTGAATTACTCAGTACCTTTTTTATTTACATATATATCTTCCTCTTTCACTGGCTCATCAAGTTCTGATTCATAATTTATTCTTGAATCATACACAGTATCAGGGTCAGTTCCAACTATTGTTAGTGATGCATCACCATATTCATCTTCCCTAGTTATATTAATGAACACCTCGTCACCAACATTCAGTTTCACTTCATCATCAAATGTCTGTACTTCTCCATTTATCTTTATAACGAAATCGTGTACGTTGTTTGTTTCTATAGTATCTATGTCTATTACTGTGTCCATTGTGAAAGTAACTGAACGTTCCTCGCAATAAGGGAAATCAGCAATGAGTTTCATAGTCTTATTTATATATGGATTTGGCTCTTTTGGTAAACAGCACTCTGGAACCTCTTCAACTATAACATTAGGGTGTTGTGGAGGCGTAGGTAAATCAAGAGGCTTTTCACAAACTTCAAATGCTGATAAATACTCTAGTTTAGGTAGTTCGTCTCTAATTCCCTTTTGCTGTTTATCAATAACTGTCACATTATTTAATTTTCCTAACCAACAATCATCAAGTACTCTTTTTTTATTTTTTTTCCTTGTTTCGTCAGTCATTATTTTCATTGTAAACCTAGATGGTATTTTTGTAACCTTAAAATCTTCTTTCCTTATTATATAAGCCATCAACTTTATTTGATATGACTGTGAATAATACTTTCTATCGTCAATGTTATATTCTGATTCATCTGTGATATTTTCTATTACCATAGGCATAGGATGGCCATTAGGAGAAATGTAACACTCTAGAGCACTAAACTCATAATGCATCGTCTCGTTGAACTTATTAAGTATCTCATACTTATTACATATTACAGATACTGTATACATAAAATTAACTGACAATGGTTGTTTCATTGAGTATAAGTCATACGCCTCTTCACCGTTTTCTTGAAGTACTGGGACATAAAACATCGGATAGTCACGATTTCCAGGAACATTATAATTTCCTCCTTGACTTTCTCCATGTTGAGGATTGTTTTCACGTGTAATAGTTTTAAAATTCATTATTATATTACCAGTATCATCAAGGTTACTCCAAGTTTGTGAATACTCACTCAATTTTTGATTACTGAATAATTTATATGTTGGTAACTTCTGGCCATTATATACAATGTCTAGTTTTTTATCAACCCACTCAAAGAAAGCCTTATCTATATCCTCATACTCCACCGGTTTTGGAAAATAAGTACCATTCTCCAAAATCAGTTTTGACATATTTCTTCTGCGCTCAGTACCTCTTGCATGGTTTCTAAGGCGTAACCTATCCATATATGGCTTTGGCTGTATTAATGACATTAGTTAAATTTTTCTTTTATTATTTTATAACATCAAACAATCTAAGTTTGTCCTCTGAAATTCTAATTGTTTTTCTTGACTCGTAAGTATATAGTTCGTTTTCATCAGAGCCAAATACTCCATCGTTTGCTAATAATTCTCTAGAAGCAACACTCATATCGTCTCTACCATATCCTACATTATCATTTTGTGGTTCTTCTTGATAATTGTTTTGTGCTTCCAATTGTTCAGCAAGTTCTTTCAGTTCGAATATATGGCGGTCAATACAAGTGCAAGCGTTCTTCTTATTGAAATATGATTTTCCCCCACGAGACGTTTTTGGTTCAATTCCATACTTCTTTAAAAGAATGTATATTGCTTGCTCAGTATAAGCACCATCATAACCGTGTTGAGCAATCTTTTTTACCAACTGTGATGTTGAGACTAAATTTCTAAATCTCCTTGAATCTGTTTCGTTTATCATGCTTGGAATTCACTTGAATCTACCGGATAACACTGCACAGTTCTATACAATGGTCTTACACCGAATAGTGTGTGAGCATTATCATAATTATTTTTACCATCGTTAGATACACTCCAATATTCCATATGTTCTGGAGTAATCTGAATACCTATATAATCCCCTTTCTTAATATCTATTCCTAACTCCTTTAAAGTTTCCTCATAAACTCCAATTGTAAGTTTACCAGTCTTCATATAAGTTCCAATATTCTTGTTCTTATCATATGCCTTTAACTCAGGCTGTTCAACCTTGTATACACAATGAAATTCTACTGGTGTCTTAAACTGAACACTATCAGACTGTGTTTCTCCATATACATCGTGTATGTTTGTTTCAGCGGCATCCACTTGGTATAACACAGCAGTTTGATTCATATCTTGCTCTATATAGTTCTTACCAATAGCACCTTCAAAAGCAAATGATTCCTCAGAATAGAAAATGTTATTTCTATTAATTGGAACTCTTTTGATATTCTTTGTATTAAATTTTAAATTTGCCATATTTACCTATTTCTTCTTGGATTATACAATCTGTTATAAATATCTTCGCTTAAGCCAACATCTAACATTACCATAGCAGGCTTTCCATTACGTAAGCATAAGCCCCAGTTACGAACTGCTCTCAAATCAACTATATTGTTATCAAAACCCATATACAATTCGTGTATATCGTTGAATAATTCCATTACATCCTCATTGCTTTCATATTTATTATATAGCTCGTGTCTTTTATTGTCAGCGTACTTGTTATATCCTTGTCTTCCTCCAGCAATAGTACACCAAATAAATTCATTAATGTCACTAAATGGCATTCCAAGAACCTTTTTAAAATCATCTTCTTTTGCAGGAAGAACTCTTTCAGCAATAATCCATAAACCATTTTCTTCATCACTTCCATTCATTATCTTAGGGAATGATGAAAGATAAGGCTCAGTGCCAAGACGTATTTCTTCAAGGTTTTGTTCAATACCTTTTTTGTTCTTTGCAAGTTTTAAAACTGTTTCATCGTCTATATCAAAGACAACTCTGCTTGAGCCATTTCCTGACCACATACCAAGCATTTTACGGCAGTAATCAACACGTCTTTGAAACGTACCTTGTGCTACCATAGTATCAAGGCTAAAGCCATCTTGCATAGCCTCAAATAGCCTACTTCTCTGTTGTTCTGTAATATGTATCTTCATAACAAGTTTATTTACAATAAATAGTATAAAATACAATAAACTTGATTCTTTTAAAAAAAATCTTATATTTTATACAGAGTATAAAATATATTTGAAAAATGGCTTTATCATTAGACAAAATTAAGCAAGCATATGACATTTTAAAGAACTATGAAGGAGATAATTCATACATTATCGACCTTAAAAATGATGTGTATGCGTATAAAACCATGACTCTTAACGATTTTCACGCAGAATATATATTAAACAATCACGATAAAGAACCTATTTTTATAAATAAACTGGTTAAAATAGCAGATTGGTGGGGTGAAAAATTAAGAGATAAGTGGTCAATAGACTTTGTGCCTAAAGTACTGGTCATTGGATGGTATTTGGGTGAAACAAGCACTCACTATGTATTCTATTGTAAATATAGAAAGTCACAAGTGAAGGCTATATTGTGTTTTGCACCAAAAAATGCGGTTTTAACAAACTTTTTGATAGAAGATTATAATAATTTGGAGGTAGATTTCTCTAAATACGAGAAAAAGAGTGGCAGAACAATATACGAGCATCAGAAAGAGGCTGTTAAATTCCTACTATCAAGAAAGAAAGGAATATTAGCCCTTGATATGGGCTACGGTAAGACTTTCTCAGCCATTTTAGCGGCTCTTGAAGGCGGATATGAACATATATTAGTAATCTCTCCATCATCAGTGAAAAAAACGTGGGAGAAGGAGTTAAAAACGCTTGTAGATGATGATAATATGACTATTGTACAAGGTTCTAAGTGGAAAGATGCCAAATTCACAATAATTAACTATGATATATTGGATAATTTCTACAAAATACCTACCCAGACCATTAAAAAGAAGGAATTAAACGTTAATGAAGAAGGAAAAGTAGTAACTGAATATAAAGAAAAAGAGATTGTTTCAAGAAGTAAGAAGATTATTGAGGAAGCAATGGCTGAAAGTCAGTTATTCCAAGCACAATATGACCTAATCATCATTGATGAGGCTCATAGATTATCAAATAGCACGTCTGGACGTTTCAAAATACTATCAGACCTTGTTAAAAGAAGCAATCCAAAGGGTATTTTCGAGTTAACAGGAACAATGATTACAAATTCTTCAAAAAATTTGTATAACATATTGAAGATTATAGACGTTCCTATTACAAAAGATTGGCAAAACTATATGGTAAGGTACTGTGGTGCAAAACTCTTCTATAAAAAGAACGAAAGAGACGCACACACAGCATTATTTTGTAGGGAAGTTAATAAACCAGATTGGTTTCATCTATCAAATGATGAAAAACGCCAACTTGATGAGATATTGGAGAAGAAATGTAAGAAAATGTGCATTCCTGGAGAGGACACAAATATGGAGGAGCTACAAGAAATCATCAAGCCATACTATTTAAGAAGGTTGAAAGAGGAATTTGATAATATCGTGGATAAAAGAATCAAGTTTTTGCACTATGAAATGACTCCAGAAGAGAAAATTTCATATGAAAACCTATGGGATGAGTATGTTTCTCTTCAAGAAGATAAGGAAAAGGCTGAAAAGTACAAGAAATTGGAAGAAACAAGCATTATGAGACAATGGTTGGCTGATAAAATGATTCCAAGAACAATTGACCTAGCAAGAAAATGTATTGAATTAAATCATAAAATTGTTATATTTTGTGCATACGACAATGAAATAAACAAATTTAGAGAAGAGTTTGGAGATATTTGTGTTTATCACAACGGAAAACTAACTGAGAAGAAAAAAAACGAAGCAGTTGAGAAGTTCCAAAATGATGATTCTGTAAAAGTATTCATTGGAAACATAATATCAGCAGGGGTAGGACTAACTCTCACGTCAGCAAGCGTAGCAATTTTCAATAATTTCTCATTTGTGCCTGCTGATAATTTACAATGTGAGGATAGAATTCATAGATTGAACCAAACAAAACCTTGTACTGTGTATTATCAATCATTTAACGATACATATTTTGATAAAATGCTTGAAATTGTACATAATAAAGAAGAAGTAATTGATAAAATAATAATAGCAGAAAAAAATAAATAATGTTATGATTAATTTAGGTTTAAACCAATACAAAATTAAAGAAATTAAATATGAAGTTAAAGAAGGAAAAACTGTCATATTTAAATTGAGCAATTTCAACATTAAAGATATAGAAATTGAAGAAACACCAATTAATGAAGAAAGGGCTGAAACTAGCGAAGAGTTTGAAAAGCGTAAGACAAGGGAAATGATAGATACATCAAAAAATCTTTTCAATTTTACAAAAGAAAAAATAGAAAAAAAACAAGATTTTAAAGAAGAATTAAAAGATTTTTTATCGCAAGACTATGATATTAGCAAACAAGAAACAATATCACAAAGAGCAAAAATGCTTATGGATGATGTAATTGAAGAAGATACAAAAGTTTTAAAAGAAAGGCAAAAAGATAGAGATAAAGATATTTATCATAAATTAGAGCCTAATGACAAATTTTCTAAAATTAAAAAAGTAAGTGAGGCTTATGATGTTGCTGATGAAGATTTTATAAAGGAAGAATTAAAAAAAGGCAAAATAGTTGGAACGATGAAAGTTGACAGAAAAACAGATAAAATTGCTTCATTTGAACCATTAAAAACTGAAGAAGAATCAGAAGCAACACTAGCTAAAAAAATTAAGAAGTGAAAAACTGGAATAATGGAAGAAGAACTAAAAGATGTATATCTAGGATTTATCAGACTCATAGGAGAAGAAAATGATGGATATTATAGATATGAATTTATTTTCACTGAAAATCCAGATGAATTTTGGGGTGATGCGTTTGAATATAAGCCTTGTTGCCTTGTAAATGAGTTAATTCCGTCAGACGAATATATTACTGAAATAAAAATTGTTAAAACAAAAATAAAACTTGACTTAATACAAGACAATTGTTGTTTTGGTATGCAAGATTGCATGGATGGAATTGTAGCACTGGCGTTTGAAAATATAGATTCTTACGAAGAATACCCAAATGATGGTAGAATATATTTTATGTTTGGAGAATCTCTTGATGATGTCGAAAGAAAATTAGCCTTAAAAAATATTTTAATGTTAAACTAAAAATATTTGCTAAAAAGCAGCCAATTGAGGCTGCTTTTTATTTTATTACAATCAAAAGGTCTTCACGAATAGGTATTCTTAGATTACCTGTAGGATAATCATAGTCATCATTTTTAAGTTCTCCAAACTCAATATTAAACTCTCCTATATAATTACCTTCTTCTTTTGTGTCTCGTTTCTTCCAATCATAACAGATAACGTATTGTTCGACGCAGCCACCATTTTCTCTTGCTTTTATATACGCAGGGGCTTTAGCAATCTTAGTTACTCCAGTTTCTCTATTAACCATTGTAAACGTAATATTGCTATTCTGAATTAACTCGTGAAATTTGTTATAATCGTGTCTTCCGTCCTCTATTAATTCCATTCTAAGAATTGGAAGCAAACTATCCTTTTTGATATAAAATTCCTGCATATTATCTCATCATTTCTTCAAGGTGTCTAATCTCACCAATTATTCTTTGCAAGTATTCCATCGTTATTTCACGTTTTGAAGAACCTTGTTGTAATATCCTATCATACATTTGCTGTAGAGTGTCGCCACACACTCTAACGGTTTCTGCATCGTTAGGATTCTTATATTCTCTTAACATACACTTACTATTTATATAATTATTTATTACTTCACTTATAATATCTTTACTCATACACAAACAATTTTATATATAAATATATTTAAAAATTCTTTCCGTTTTGTTTCTTTTTTCAAAAAAAAATATATATATTTGCATATGAATTGATGTTTTCTAAAAGTGAAAACTTAAAATTCCAAGAATAACTAACTAAAAAATTGATTCTTAATGAAAGAAATTACAGGTGAAATGGTAAACACCTTTCTCAGCGGACACGACCCAATGGAACATATTGTAACCATTGAATGTGACTATATGGATGATAGGGTTAACATTGTTTACCTAAATGAAAATGGAGAGAAACGAGTCAAAAGGGACGATTTCAAGCCTTTTGCTTGGGTTAAAAACAGTGCGTGTATAAGAATGTTCGGTGGTAACAGAGGAACGCTTAGACGCAAAATGAAAGAACTTGGAATCAACGTTAAGGAACTTATTACAAGAACGGATGATAGTGTAGATAGCGACAGGCTATCAAACGGTTATAAGTACCTTTTTTATTCAACTAAGAGAATGCCTTACTCTCGCTTCCTAAATTTTTTTACCGAGGCAGGAACTCCTGTTTATGAGAAGAAAAAAGACGATAGAGGTGGAGGCTCAAAAGAATTTATGGTAATATCTCCAGTTGAGCAATATATGATTCAAACAGGACGTAGATTGTTCAAGGGATATGAAAACTACGATGATTTAAAGAGATTCTTATTTGACCTTGAAACACAAGGTCTTAATCCACGTGTACACGCCATAGACCAAATTGGTATGCGCACGAATAAAGGGTTTGAAAAAATCATCACAATCACAGGAGAAGGAGAGGAAAGAAAAATAAATGAGTTAAAGGCAATTGATGAGTTTTTGAGGACAATTGCAATTGAAAAGCCTGACATTATAGCAGGTCATAACTCAGAGAATTTCGACTGGGACTTTCTTATTGTAAGATGCGAAATGTTGGGAACAACATTTGCTGATATGTCAATGAGATACTTCAAACATCCAATTTATAAAAAGAAAAAGGAATCAATTCTTAAACTTGGTGGTGAAATGGAATATTACAGACCAACAGTTGCTTGGGGCTTTAGTGTTCTTGATTCACTTCACGCTGTAAGACGTGCGCAAGCACTTGATTCAAATATGAAATCGGCAAGTTTGAAATATGCTACAAAATATCTTGACTTAAATAAGCCTAACAGAGTATATGTTCCAGGAAATGTGATTACAAAAACTTGGAACGTATTAACAGATAGTTATGCGTTTAGAGAAACAGATGGAGATTGGTATGAATTAAAAGATGGCAGAGGACTTCTTGAAGGGTACAAGCCTACAAGTGGTAGATATATAGTTGAAAGATACTTGTTGGATGACTTGTGGGAAACTGATAAAGTTGAGTTAAAACTTAATGAGTCAAACTTTCTGGTTTCAAAAATTTTGCCAACAACATTTACACGTGCTTGTACAATGGGTACAGCAGGAATTTGGAAATTGATTATGTTGGCTTGGTGCTATGAAAACAATCTTGCAGTTCCATCATCAGACGCAAATAAAAGGTTTACAGGAGGTCTATCTCGACTTATCAGAACTGGATATGTAGATAGAATTGTAAAACTTGACTACAACTCACTTTATCCTTCAATTGACCTTACTTGGTGGGTTAAGACTCCACTTGATATTGATAACATTATGCTTTATCTATTGGAGTATATTCTTACAAACCGAGAGAAATATAAGGACTTGAAAGCAGATGCCGGAGAAAAGGCTAAAGCGTTAGAAAAGAAACTAAAGACATTTGAAGGTACTGAGGAAGAAAAGAGAAAACTAAAAGAAGAAATTCAGTATTGGAAGGCTGAAAAGATGGCAAATGATAAAAAGCAGTTGCCTCTTAAGATTCTTGCAAACTCATTCTTCGGTAGTTATGGATGCCCTATGGTGTTCCCATTTGGCGATATTGATGCGGCAGAAAAGACAACTTGTATTGGCCGTATGTCATTGAGACTTATGATTTCACACTTTACAAATTTGGGTTATACTCCAATTGTGGGTGATAGCGTTACATATGATACACCTATACTAGTCAGGGGAGAAGATAAAAGAATTGACATCATGCCAATATGCGACATATTCAACAATAACGAAGCAATTGAGTTTGGTGAAGAGCAATACAGGGATTTCTCACATAAAAATTATGAGGTTTTAACTAGAAACGGTTGGAAACCAATCGAATATGTGTATAAGCATAAAACCACTAAACAACTAAAAAGAGTTGAAACTAAAAATGGGGTAATAGATTGTACGGAAGACCATTCGTTGTTCGATAATAGTGGTAATGAAGTAAAACCATCTACACTTGTTCGTGGTGACAAAATTGAAATATACAATAATGACATTGATTATTTTGCTAGTTCAACCGTAACAGATAAGGAAGCCTGGTTATTTGGGTTCTTTATGGCCGATGGCAGTTCTGTTTATTGCGACAGAACACAGAAATATTTCTCCAAACGTAAGGGTGAATATGTCATACATAGGGGCAAAAGGGCTAACTGGAAGATTTCCAATAAATCTCTTGACAGACTCAATAAGGCAAAAGAAATAATGGAAAATAGTTTCTGTTTAAAAGCAGCCATAAAAGACCATAGAACATCATCAAACGTATATGACCTTGTTGTGGAAAATGCTGAAAACGCTAAGTTCTTCTCTAACAATTTTTATACTTCATACAGATATAAGAAAGTTCCAGAGTTCATACTTAACGCTAAGAAAGAAGTTAAGAAAGCGTTCTTGGACGGTTTCTGCTGTGGTGATGGCCAAAACGACACAATTGATGAGTGTATTGAATTTGGTCAGAAATCAAAGGTTGCTATGGCTGGTCTTTATTTCTTAATGAAAGAACTTAATTATAATTTCCGTTGCCATAATAGGAACGATAAACCAGAGTTCATCAGTTTCAGACTTAGGAATCATCGTGGAAATCTATTGAATGAAGATTATTCAGACAGGAAAGAAGATGAAGTATGGAATTGTGAGAATATCACTAGTAAATCAGAATATGTATATGACATATCAGCTAATGGTACATTCGTAAATGCACTTGGTATGATAGTATGTCACAATACCGATGGTTTTAACTTCCAAATGCCTCCAGAGGATAAATTCAGATATACAGATGAGCATCCTTATATTGGTAAGGGTCTTGGGCGTAACACTGAAAAGGGTAAACCTTATACAAGAGTTGAGGCTGATGTTGCTGAGTTTGAGGACATCTATCTTAATCAAGCATATAACGGTGGGATTAATAAGATGGGTCTTGGTATTGATGAATATTGTGATGCAACAATTAATTTCGCAAGAAAGAACTATGCTGACTTGATGCCAAATGGTAAGACTAAAAAAGTTGGTAACACTATTAAGTCAAGAAAGATGCCTGGTTATCTTGAGAAATTCATTGACGATGGCGTTAACCTATTGCTTCATGGTAATGGCTCACAATTCTTGGAGAATTATTATGATTACATTTCAAGAATTTACAATTACCAAATCCCTATTAAGGATATTGCCTCAAAGGGTAAAATTAAAAAAACAATCAAAGAATATAAAGATGATTGCAATACTCTTACAAAGGCAGGTAATAAGAAGTCAAGACAAGCGTGGTACGAATTGGCAATCAGAGAGAATCTTAATGTTAATGTGAGTGATACAATCTACTACATCAATACAGGTACAAAGAAAGGACATTCTGATGTTAAGAAAGTAACACATCAATATATTAAAGATGAAAATGGTGAAGAGGTTGAACTTACTAACAAGTTGAAAACTGAGTTGTTCAAGAAAGAGTTAGACAATTATGGAGTAACAAAGGTTAAAGACCTCACAGCAGCAAATAAGAAAGAAATTATTAAAAAATATGTTACACGTGAGGACGATGAAATAATACTTAACTGTCAGTTGGTTTCAAACGACATTATCGAAAGTGAGGAAAATATTCTTTGCAGTGATGTTGATGGATTGGAATATAATTCAGAAAAGTATATAGAGCAGTTCAATAATAGAATAACTCCATTGCTTGTTTGTTTCTCACCTGATATTAGAAATAAGATTCTTATTACAAATCCAGAAGATAGGCAATATTTCACTCAAGAAGAATCAGTTCTCGTATCAGGCTATCCAAATAAGGAATCAGACCAAGATACTTACGAAGCACTTATGACTCCTGAGAAAAAGGAAATTGGTTATTGGCTTAAAATTGGAGAAGTACCGCCATTTATAGAAGAATGTGGAATTGATTGGAATAATCTTGTTCATAACTACTTGGAAGAAAAGAAGAAAGAAGAAAATGAATTATTCCAGCAAGAGAATACAAAATATCTTGAGGCTTTGAATATGTTAACCAATAAAGATATTGAAGCATTTGAAGATGAAGGTGAGATACCTCAATTTATCTTAGATGTTGTATCATTAGATACAGATATGAGATTCCACTTTAATAAGATTCCTTCTATGACGCCAACAACTGGTGGTTTAGCATTTGATGATATATCATATGATTACATAGATAGAAATCCTGAAGAATAAAAAAAGGTTAGGAGAAATCCTAACCTTTTTTCTTATTTAGATGTCGCTTTGTCTTACATTATTCATATAATTGTAATTGCTTGCACTTGAATCTTCGTCAGTGTAGTAGTCAGTTACATATCCAGCTGCTTCTGCTGCTGCTTTTGCTGCAATATCTGCTTCTGTTGTGCCATAATACAATCCGCAATCCCAAGTGTTACTTAGGTATACACCATTGTATTTATTATCAGCCTCAAGAGGTTCACCTGTTTTTCCTTGTTTTAAATCAACGATTCTAAGGACATTAGTATCTGAGAACCCTGATACTGTAGGTTCTATGTAATCACCTCTAAAATCAGATATTGTTAGGTCATCATCAGTCATTCCGGAACTTTCATATGCATTAAGGCCGTGTGATAATCTAACGTCTACTAACATATGTCTATTCTGACCTATTTTTAGCCAATCTGTGTGTGTTGATGGTGTATCAAATCCATAAACTTCCCAACCATCAATAAACTGGCAGAATGCGTCATTAAGCATTTGGTCTGCTTCACTGAATGACGTAGCAGCACTTATAATGCAACCAGTTCCTCTAATATATGATGAACTTTCGCCACAGCTAGACATTGATGCACCCTCTCCATAAAGAAGATTGTAAAGTTTATCTGCTTTTTTGTTTGCACATTCAGCAGTTTCAACACTACCGCCAGGAACATATAGTCCATTAGTGTCCATTATTAATAAATTATCCTCCAATGGAGAAACAAGGACACTACCTGAAAGTATATTTGGTAATGGTTCGTGTGTTGTTGGGTCTGTTCTACCTGTAGTTAATGTAAGTGAAAGTGCAGTTCCTGATACTGGCTGTTCTGGATACCACTCATCAAACAAGTCATATGCAGGTATTGTAACTTCTACATATTCACCTTCTGCTGTTTTAGTCTTAAACACAAGGTTTTTAGAGACAGAATCATACCAAGCATCTTCAAGTATAGAGCCTGCAGATATAGTGAATTCTTTTTCTGCCCCATTAACTTTGAATTTTATTTTATTTGTGGCTGGTTCATAATCTAAATCAACAGAAGCAAACAACCCTTCTTTTGCACTATCTATAAGAATAATATTATCAGGCGCATTTGCTAACTTAACATCAGCGGTTACTTTATTGTCTTCACTTTTTGTAAAATCAACTGAATTGGTGTCATCAAATGTAAGAGTTGCAGAATCAATTAAATTTCTAAGTTCTTCATCTGCGGCTTGTCTCTCTGTTGTTTCAGTAGTAACAGCACTAGTCAAAATAGAATCAGCGTTTTCTCTGTTCAAGATTTCAGTTATAATCGTTCCAGATAAAGTATTTTCAGTAACCTGTGCTCTTGATTTTTCTGCGTCAATCTTAGAATCTAAAGTTGCATCATATACTTCTCTTGCTGATTTTTCATCTGCAATCTTCTGATAAAGTTCATTGTCGGCTGCTTGCGCCCTTAATGTCTCATTTACAATTGCGGTGTTAAGTTCACCTTCTTTGGCTTGCGCTCTTGCAATTTCGTTGTTAAGTGCAGTTTCAATTCTTGTCTCAGCCTCTCTTGCACGTGTGGTTTCAGTCTCAATCTTAGTGTTGAGTTGTGAATCGCCACTTTCTCTTCTCTCAGCCTCATCCTCAATTAAATGAGTTAATGTTGTTTCTGCACTAGTTGCGCGTGCAATTTCATTTTCAATTGCTGTTTGAAGGGAAGTATCGGCTGAAATACGTACTGTTGCCTCTGCTGACAATGCGTGCTTGATTTCTTCCTCTTCATTAGTTGCACGACTAATCTCATTGTCTAAATCAGTTCTTAAACCACTTAACAATGTATCGTGTTCAGAATCCTTTTCTGTTGAACGTGTAATTTCAATATTAAGTTTGCTTTCAATTCTCTGTTCCTCTGATGTTGCTCTCTCAATTTCATCAGCAAGGCCATCTTCAAGTGCGTCAATATCTGACTCTGCTGCATCAATTCTGTCCTTAAGGGCAGCAATGTTTTGCGCATTCTGAGTTATTTGAGCACCTGGAACATACAATGCTCCATCATCCATTACCAAGATGTTATCATCGTGGTCATCTGTGATGATTACAGAAGCCTTAAGAATATCTTGCTCAGATGTTCCGCTCGCAATTCTAACCTTCTCAAGTTGTACTGCGTGTGGGTGTCCATCTTCAACTCTCCACTCATTAATCAAATCACCAACAGGAACGTCAGTTGTCTTAACATCATGCCCATTTGCAAGATAAGTAATTCTAATAACCTCTAAAGATGGTATATATTCAATACTAATGATTGAAGACATACTATCAAGTTGAATCTCCTTGTCTGGTTGACCATTTGATGTGTGGAAAATAAGTTTATTTGCTGTTTGTTCGTAAGAAAGGTCTACATTAGCAAATAATCCATCAGCATTTAGTTTAATGATGTTATATCTTTCATCTTCAACCTCTGAGCTTAAGTTAACACTAATAACAGGCTTTGTCGGCTCTGTCTTATCAATGTTAATAGACTCATCAATATTGATAATATCTTTAAGACTTGATACTGAATCAGCACTTACAGCCTCAATTTCTGCTTGTAAATTATCAATTTCGTCTCTTACAGTGTTTCTAGGGCCAAAGCCGTCGCCAATCTCTTCCTCAATTGCATCAATTATTCCATCTTGTTCATCATCTTTTGATGTTGAACGGTTGATTTCAGCATCAAGTTTCTCTTCGATTCTTTGTTCCTCTGATTGAGCACGCTCTTCTTCTGTGGAAAGTCTTTCTGTAAGTTGTTCGAATTTAGCGGTGATGTTCTGATGAGGGTCATCTGTAAATCCAGAGCCAATAGTGTTATCAATTCTTTCAATGTCAGCAGTTCTATCAGCAATCTCTTGGTCAATCTTATCATCAAGCGCTTCTGTGCTTGCTGAAAGGTCATCAAGAACGTCTTTAACTGTTGTATCACCAGTTACATCATATTTAATATTCTTTGAAACGCCATTAACATAAAGTTCGTGGTTCTTATCTTCAAGAATATTATTATCGCCTTCATGTATCTTAGCATCAGCAGAAAGAATGTCTTTACCTTGTCCTTGACTACGATACTTATTCAAGAAAATGTTGTGAGCCTCGTTGTTAACATCCCACTCTTCAATAATGTCCTTAACTGGAATTACAACTTTCTGATATTCTCCCTGCGCGTCAATGTATCTAATAACGATTGTTTCATTGATTGGGTCATATGTAATATCCTCAAGAACCTTAACGCTATTAAGTTGGAATTCAACTTCTTTTATTTCTCCAGCATTTCCATCAGAATACTTATATTTAATCTTATTTGTTGCAGCATCATAATCAAGCATTGCAGCAGCAAATATTCCATCAGGACGCTTGTAAATTAAATTACCTGCACTAGTTGAAACTTTACAGTCAACATTATCCAATGCATCCTTAACTGTCTGGCCATCCTTATAAAGAATGTTGTCAGCAGTACCCTTTACATAAAGGTATCTACCGGTTCTATCTTTGTGAAGAATGTTATCAGTAATATGGTCTGCTACTCTGACATCTGCTTCAAGAACATCTTGCCACTCATAAATTCCTTCGTGTTCTGTTGCTTTTGAACCAACGTGTGTCCTTGCAAAAACGATAGGAGTAAAGTTTACAGTTGTACCTGAAACATCATAGTCATTAATTGTCTGACCGTCTGGTAAAACCGTCCACTCTTCAATCAATTTTGTAACAAGGATTTTAACCTGAGAGTCATCAGCCAATTTCAAGAAAATTGACTCTTCTCTTGGGTCATACCATCCTCTAACTACGTGTTGGTCAACAGGAAGTTGGAATTCCTTTGTTACACCATTTACATTAAATGTGATAACGAAAGTTTCTGGGTCATAATCCATATCAACAAAAGCATAAAGTCCTTTATCGCCTTCTGTCTGAATTATGTTTTCGTTAACTCTACCACTAACGATTCTGTAGTCAGCAATTTTAACATCACCACTTAAGATAGTACCATCATCTGTTTTCTCAGATTGAAGTTTAAGTGTTTCGCTTTCAAGAGGAATAAATGTGAGTGATTTAATAGCAGCCTCTAACTTTTCGTCCAATTCAGCAATTTCTTCTTCCGTCTTTTGAATGTCGATAAAGAATGTTCTATTTGTTGGGGTAGGAGTTCCTACACCTAAAGAACCTATTGCTAGAATAACGTGAGGCCCTTTTGTTGCGCTACCACTATCATATCTTAAGACCATTGGCTCACCGACAACAGTTGGTCTATCAACTACCTGTTTTTCAATCACGTAGTTAACAGCATCTTCTCTGTTGTTGAAAATACCATCCTCTCTTAAAGGATTAAGGCCTCTTACAAATTGTAGTCTATCAAATATATTTTCCATACTTTTTATTGTATATTTTTTTTCTTATTAGAACGTTCCAAAATCTGCATCCAATCTAAGTGGAATATCATTTGTGCCGCATTTTGAATAAAGAGTTAAACCACCATTAACCTTTAAAATATAATATGCAACTCCATCAATTGTCTTAGTAACAGTACCGGTTGCATCATTCATTGGGCTTGCAGGGTTATCAATGATTTGGCATTCTATTCTTGTCTCTTCTGCCTTTGCCCTCTCAATTTCAGCATTGATAGCGTCCCACTGCTGGTTATCAATCTCTTCTCTTATTCTTGCCTCTTCTTCAATAGCAGCCCACTGCTGATTATCGACCTCTTCTCTTGCAGCAGCCTCTTGTGCTATAGCATCCAAAAGCTGATTATCAACTTCTGTTCTTGCTGATGCCTCTTGTGCAATACCATCCCAAAGTTGCTGCTCAACATCTTGTGCTCTAGCCGTTTCATTGTTGATTGCTGTCAAAAGCTGATTATCAACTTCTTCACGTGCCTGAGCCTCTTGTGCGATAGCCTCCCACAATTGGTTGTCAACTTCTGTTCTTGCAGATGCCTCTTCTGCGATAGCGTCCCAAAGTTGTTGGTCAACTTCCTCACGTGCTTGTGATTCTTGGTTAATTGCATCCCAAAGTTGCTGCTCAACATCTTGTGCTCTTATGATTTCTGCTTCAATCTCTTCTTGTAAGATTGCATCTGCTGCTTCACGCTCTGCTTTCTCTTGCTCATCTGCTTCGATTCTTGCCTGAGTTTCTGCACTTAATGCTTCCCATAACTCTGTATCAGCAGAAATTCTTTCTTTTCTTTCCTCGTCAATGAGTGGGATAACAGTGTCAAGAACACGCTCAACAACAGTATCATCAACGTTAACTAATATCTGGTTGCAATCATCTTCTGTGTAAACTCTGTATTCGATGTTGTACTGACAGTGTGGGTTGCCTTCCATTATAACAACAGTCTCACCCTCGTTAAGCAATCTCTTATCCCAATCTTTACCGTTCCAAACATTGATGTAGTAAACAACTCTCTTATAAGGGTTCTGACCCATATTTGCTTCTTTTGGCTGATATTCATCCTTTGTGCTTGCAAAGTTTGTCGCAGTCCAAACAGTACCACAATCTGGGAACAATATTGTTCTGTAGTTATCTCCATCAATTGTTTCTGTCTCAAAATGGTTGCTACCAGTGTAATCCTTAACAAGACGTATGCTTAACCAAGCAGCAGGGCATAAAGCCTCCTGAATAACTCCGCAAGTATTCCAATCAAACATCTTAGTGTAGATGTCCTGACCTAAGTCATTGTAGATATGAGTAGTTGTCCAGAAAATAGTCTTCTCATTGAAGTAATTCTCTAATTTGCCACCATCAAGATTAAATCCTGTTGGTAATATACCCATTCCAAAATCATCTGTTCCACTGCACTCAACTGTTGGTGCTGCTGGTTCAACATCGTTAGGGTCTGTTACATCAAACTCGTCATAACCCTCTAACTCTTCATTTGTTACTTCATCATCGGCGCAATACTGACCGCTTAATGGTTTTGTTATCTTACATTCGCAATCATCTTGACCTTTCCATCCACAAGCAGACTTTAATTTCTTACCAGCATATTTACCAAATATTTGATGGCAAGCTGCTGAATTATGGTCTCTGTATTCGCAAGGTTCAATAGAATTTAACAAGCAATCCCAATCAGCCTTTGTAGGAACTCTCCATCCATTACCTTCTGCTGCTAATTGCTCATTAATCTTCTGTACTGCATAGTAATCATAAAGATAACCAAATTCACTGGTATATTCCTTTGTAATATACCTTGTTCCAATCGTAAACGTTGTTGGTAACTGTTCACCTTTTGTTTTGTCAATGAGCTTAACAGCAGGTCTGTCTTTTTCTGTAGACATAATCCCTAATGGGGAATTAATTGTACCTTCACCAGTAAGGCTACCATCAGTAATTACACGTGAAAGCAAACCGCCGCCAAGAACATCATTGATATTCTCAGTATTAACCAATCCTGTAATTGGAACAGTGACAGTTGTTTTAACGTCACCACTTGTAAGTGTGCTGTATGTAATATACAAATTAGCACCTTGACAAGCACCTGAATCTGAAGGGTTTTCGTAAACAACTTCAAGGTCGTAAACTGCACCACTAAGTATTGGTGTTAAGTCCACAACTAACTTATCTCCGTTGTTTCTGGTAAGGATAACAGACTTTGTTACTTCATCAAGCTCTGCACTCTTAATGTCTTCATCCTTTAATGTTTTGAAGTCGTGGTCAATTTCTGATACGGTTAGCTTACAGTTCTTTGTAACATCCTCAGGATATTCACTAACTAGCTTATAATAATAAAGTCCCGTTGCCATAATTTATTAATTATTTTCTACTAATTCAATTATTTTTAAATAAATATTAAAACTATTGACTATATTTATATTTTTTCTAATATTTATATATAGAAACATATATAAACGAAACAAAAATGTAAAATATGGCACATAGATTAATATATTGGGAAGATAAAGAAAAAACATTTGAAGAAAGTAAAAAGTCGTCTTCAAGGGTTGAATTTTCTAAAAAATCATACGGGGCATACAGAGTTGCCAAAAAGAATGGGTGGTTAGACGAAATGACTTGGCTAAATAGGAAAAACGTTTACAAACACCCAATAGATGTTGTTTACAAATATCATTTTAAAAACGAAAATGTTGTGTATGTTGGGAGAACAATTTATCCTGAACTTAGGGATAAACAGCATAGGACTAGAGAAAATGATACTGTATACAGATTTGCAAAAGAAAATAATATAGAAATTCCTCAAATGGAGATATTGGAAGAGGGATTGACGGTTTTGCAAGGGGCTAAAAGAGAAACTTATTGGGCCAAATATTATGAAGATAATGGTATTACATTAATAAATAAGCTCCCATGTGGAAGCCTTGGATACATGGCAAAAGGTAAATGGTCAAAAATAAAATGTTTTGAGGAAGCAAAAAAATATAAAACTAGAAGCGAATTCCAAAAAAACGCAAGCCAAGCTTTTCATATATCCATGAAAAATGGGTGGATTGATGAAATGACTTGGATGCCTAAAAAAGAAATTTATAAAAAAGGATTTTGGAACGATAAAAAAAACATAATAAACGAAGCAAAAAAATATAAATCAGTAACTGAATTTCAAAAAAAATGTGGTGGGGCATTTAACTCAGCAAGAAAATATAATATTTTAAAAGATTTTAAATGGCTATATAAAAAAGAAAGAATTATTAATGGGTATTGGAAAAATAAAAAAATGTTATTTGAAGAAGCAAGAAAATATAGCACAAAAAACGAATTTAAAAAATGTAATCAAAGTGCATATTGGGCGGCTTTTAGGTATAATTATTTAAATGAAATGACTTGGTTTAAAGATGGAAGGAAAAAGAAAGCCTAAAGGATATTGGTTTGTTAAGGATAATGTAATAAACGAATCAAAGCAGTTCAAAAGTAGAACTGAATTTAAAAAAAAATCTCAGGCAGCATATAATTTAGCGTTAAAAAACAAGTGGATTAACGAAATGCCTTGGCTTGATGTAAAAAACAATAAGCTCCCTAAAGGCTATTGGAAAAGCAAGGAAAATATGATGGAAGAAGCTAGAAAATATTCCACAAAAGAAGAGTTTCAAAAAGGAAACTTAAGTGCTTTTCTGGCTGCTTACCGATATGGCTATATAGATGAAATGGATTGGATGGTTAAACAAAAACAGCATAAGAAAAATTACTGGACTTATGAAAATATTGAAAAGGAAGCAATAAAATATAAGACAAAAACAGAATTTTTTCAGAAAAATCAGACAGCGTATAGAGCAGCATTAAAACTAGGAATAATAGATGACTTTTTCATAACCAATTATATAGAATATTAAAAAGAGCAACCACTGTTATGATTGCTCTTATAGTATTAATAATTATCAGTAAGCATTGGTTCTGCATAGTTCCACCATTGATTATATGCAGCCTTTATTGCTTTTCTCATTTCTGGAGTACATTTATGACCAACTACCGCTTCCTCAAATTCTGGAATTATTGTTGGGAGTGGAGAAGTTGGTGTGCCAGTCTCATTACCAGTTTCAAAATCAACAATCGTTTGCAGTAATGCGCCACCGTGATGTTTTTCAATGAAATCAATGAATCTCTTTCCTATGTTATCCATATCTTCCATCTGCTTTGTATCATAGTTAAACTTTATTCTTCTATATTTGTCTCCATCCCAAGTTGAATCTGCGTTTCTTCCATATTTCTCTTCATCTTCATAACCTTGTTGATAATCATCACTGTATGAGTTTCCATTTGCTTTATATGCATAATCACTTGCATCGTTATAATTAATTCCTCTTGCGAATTTTCCGCCACCATTAGATTGTCTATTTTTCAGTCTACCAAGCATATATTGACCACGTTTAGTGTCACCCACCTCATTCAGTACTCTATTCACAGATTCTTTCACGATTCTATGTAAGTCTTGTTCTGTTAATCTTATAAGTTTCTTATTCATAATGTAATACGTATTAATTCGTTATTTTTCTAATAAATATCAGATAGATTTTGTTTTTCTCAGAAAATATCCATATTGACAAAAAAAATGAGCAAGCGTAATTGGCTGCTCATTTTTGTATATCTATACACTATTGGATTTTACTGCCAACAAGTATATCGTTCCCTATTAATATAGGCTTGTATTCATATACTCCATTATCATACAGCTCGGTATATACGTCATATGCCACATACGCATCAAAATTAGTATAAACTGTTCCATCTACTAGCGTAATTGCTTCAATTGATGCGCAAGATGTCATTGAGAATAATACTATGGCGGCATATAATATCTTTTTCATTTTATTATTTCTTTTTATGATTCCATTTTTTAGCATTCAAAGCAAACTGAGCTCTTTTTCTTGTTAGAGGATTTTTAGAATGCGTAAGTTCCTCTGTTGATTTACCTGTTGCTTTCTTAGTGGCTGTAAATTTGCCTTTATTTTCTGGTTTAATATGTATGCCACTATCTCCCTCATTTAAGTAATTGTTGATAGTTTCACTAATTACCTTATTCAAATACTCTTCTGTTAATTTCATACTAATCTTTTATTTTCCCATTTATAATTATTCAATATATTCATATATTCCAAACTACAGTTATAAAACTTAAATGACTTCATATATCCTATGAATGTTCCAGCAAAGTTCTCTTCCAAAGGATAAACCCTTGTAGGTTCTAACATATAGTTTATCTGCACTGTTTCAGCTAATCCTTGTGTTCCGCCTCCAAGTGAAATATTGAAAGGAACACCTTCTTGTTTCTCATATAGGTCGTTAAGTGCGTGGAAATTAAACTTAGGTAAATCTTTAGTTATGTAAACGAGTTTTCCATCAACATAGAAATATAGTTTTACCTTTCCAATATAGTTTTTAACTTTGACGTGTACTGTGTGCCATTCACAATCTGAAATGACACCAGGGAATGAATATCCCTCTTCTACAGTATATTTTCCGTTGTTATCAGATTCGCAATCAAGCACCAAATATCTATATCCTATTGAACCATCATCCTTAATTCTCAAAGCAAACGCATTGTTGTAAATGTCGTTGTATAAATCATCGTACTTGTTGTTTGCTTGGTCTCTAAGTTTGTCAATGTCTCTTACTGTATATCCAGTGCAGGTTCTATTCATAAGAATAAACAAGTTTTCTCTAAACTTGTTCTTCTTACCAAAATACATCATCTGTGTACCTTCTACCCAGTCTCTTACTGTATATCCTTTAGGAGTTCTGTCGAACAATAAAAATTTATTATCTGTGTAGAAATAGTAATCATTAGCTGATGTAAGTAAGAAACCATTGTCTGTCTCATATTCAAAATCAACTATATTTAATTCGTTTTCAAAGTAATCAGTGTCATAATCAAGTCCATCAAAGTCATCTATATAATAGTCTTCTCCAAACAATTCACATCCAACTGGCCGTTTATCATCGGGTACTTTAACGTATGCTTGTTTTACGCATCCGCAAGCATTGAAATATGACACTTGTTTTATCTTTGTTTTCTTTTCTTCTATATCACAACACCAACTATCCATAGTTATGTGAGGCTTGGTTTCATCAATAATTCTAGGCTTTATATCATAATCAAGATAATCATCCATAATACTCATTCCTTCACATTCTACATAGTCACCCATCAAATCCTTTTCACTTGGTGTATATAGTGAATCATCATAATAATTGAAGTTTAAATATTCGTCAATATCTAAGAATTCTTGTACAAATTCTGGGTCAACATCATAAAAATTCCCAATAATATAATCTTTCTTATCTATCTCTCCGCCTTCTATGTACTCATCGTAAGATAAAGTAAAACAAGATTCACGTCCTTCAATGTCATCTTTATCATAAAGATAAATCCATTTATTTTCAGCTCTTGTTCCAAGATAGAAGAATATGCCTTTATTATCTGGATATTTGTCGTTTAATGTTTTATCAGATTCCTTTTCAAATTCGCATTTGTTTAACACAAATTCAAAACCCCAAGTGTCAAAGTCCTCCATTGTTGACGGAAGAATTTGATACTCGTCACATTTTGTTTTAAAAAATCCTTGATAAAACCCACCATTGAACTTAATTATTCCATTGTCGTTGTCAAGTTGCACAGGATAATCGTACAACAAAGTATTACCACTGACAGCGTGTAACTTAAGCCTATTATCATCCCCATTAATTTCATACTTAGAAGTTGTAAATATATTAAAAAAATCTTTATTGCTAATTCTATCTTTCCTATAGGTAATCAAGCCATTATCAATTCCAGTATAGCCTATATTGTTTAAAACACTATTTTTAGTATATGCACTCTCCCATTGATAATCTTCTGTGCTATAAAGCCACGTATCTGCGCTAATGCATTCAGACAATGACGCATCAATATATGATATAAGACAAGCATCATACATGGCATTACTATTGGAACTGAATGCTCCATAAGCATCTTTGTTTATGAAGAAATCCCAATATTCATCCTTATTTACCCTAATTTTAAGATTATGATAGTTATTGTCTTTTAAATTAGCCATCTGTAGTCAATATTATTTATCATCAATAAATATTTATAAATAATAAAAGATGTATGATGAAAACAATAAAGTTAAATGAAGGACAACTACAATTGTTCGCTAAGTTAATTGAAAGCCAAACTGGTGCTCCAGACTTTGAGGATGGAGATATTAAAGAATTTGGCGATACAACTGAGAACAGTCCAACAACAACAGTGCAGGACGATGAGGGCAACCCTAAATACGGTAAGATGCCTACTGCCGATAAAATTTCAAGTCGCATCACCACTGACAACACTTGGTCAAGTACAGGTATTGGCTGGGGCGGAGGCGCAGTGCGTTAATTAAATAAAAACAATTTTATGCCATTAATAATAGAAGACGAAGGAAAATTGCTTGGTAAAAAACAAGCAAAAGTACCAGATAAACTTGTTAATAAAATCAAACAAAACTTAAATCTCTTTGGCCAATATAAAAAGTCAAAGGGTTTTAAGCGTGCTAGCTCTATTGTTGATGATGATTATAACAAGAGGTCAAACAAAAAGGACAAGATACACAATGGCGATAAAACTCTATCATTCTCTGATATAAAGAAGATTGACCACGAATATAAGAATATGAGCGTTAACGATGATGATGTTAATGCAAAGAACTTGGGATATATTCTTCCTGGTGGAAATGATATGAAGAATTGGGCTCACGATACGTTGAGGAAAATGAGAACGGCAATTAAAAAAGTACCAGGCGTGCCTCAAGTTCCAAAATTAGAGAAAAATCCTGTTAAGCCAAAGGATGTGAATAAAGACCTCAAAATGGGTAGTGCTACTGTTAAATTAACAGAAAGTATAGACTATTTTTTTGAAAACTATTATTATGACTATGGAGCATCCTATGTGTTTAGTTCATTCTTAGAAAATCCAGATGGAAAACAAAATTGGGGGGTTTTAATTAACCCAGAAATGTACGCAAAGGCTCTAAGAGAGTTCACACGCTTTGGTACATTAACAAGTTTTCCTGCTAAATATGTATATCATTGGATGGGAATTATAATGAAGAACACATCAATTCTCATAGCGAACACAGATATATGTGGTCATGGTACTAATTTTCCATCAGAAGAATGCGAAGATTTCTTACACAACTATTATAAAGATGGAAGATTTATTGAAGTTGAAGGCTACGACAAAATCACATTGGAAGTTAAACCTAGTGAAGTAATAGAAATGTGTGATGAAGAAAATCTACCTGTAGAAAGCAATAATATTTTAGATTATGTCAATGCGTACAACGCTGAAAACAAAAGCGAATACAGACTTAATGAACTAAGATTAGATTCAGAAAGCAATAAAATATATTGGGAAGTTGAATCTGATGAACTATTATATAAAATAGGTATAACTGGAGATTGGATGGTATTACCTGACGGAAGTGATGGAATTTCTGATTACGGCATTGAACCAATCATGAATATATTGAAAGAATATGATGAGAATCTTCCGCCAGAAAAAGTTCTTGTAATGGTAAACAAGATATTAGACATATATCATTGTAGAGGCGACTTATCATCAATATTCATCCAAGGCGGTAGTAAAGTTCTTTCTGCAATCTCAGAAGAAATTAAAAAAGGAAAGAAAATAATTGTAAACGAAAGCCAATTACTTGCACTTAAAGAATATCATGACCAACAAGTTTTTAATTTTGATGATAATGGATATGCATATTTTGAAAAGAATAACTGGGAGCACTATGTTGATTTTTTAGAAGATATTGGAAAGTATGGTATGCTTCCTGCAAGTGAATGGACTAGACACGATATTGAAAACAAAATTGAAGAAGTTAAAGGAGAAATAGATTATCAGAACGATGATATTTCTGAGGATGATTATAAAGAAGCATTCCTATCTTTAGTATGTGAAACATTTGTATATGAACACTATAATAAAAATGACATATTTGAAGAGTGGTTCCTAGACCTTTTCGATGACTATGAAGAGTTCAAAGCAAGTAACAATTACTACGATGAATGTGATACGCTAAGGGGCTTTCTTGAACAAACAACTGATGTATTAGATGACCCTTATAACTTAGACAATTACTTAACCTATATGGGTGATAGCAAATTCCAAGAAAACTTAAGAGAAGAATTTGCTGATAAGTTTGGTGATTACGATATGTTAGACGGTATGACAATCAATGATAGGGGTTTGGTTTATATTGAAAGAAATATAAAAATACCTTATTTCAATTCTCCGGATTTTGATTATGACCATAATAAGAACTATTACAACTATCTTAAAAAAATGTATTATGATATAGGTTATTGTTTTAGTTGGGGAGAAGGACACGGAGAAGCATATTGTGGAAGTAGTTTTGGAGGTGTAGGAACATCAGAAATAAAACTAAAATGTTGGGTTGACCCTAAAGATATTAACTGGAAAGAAACTGTATATAGAAACTGCTATTCATTAAGAGAAGAAAGAGAAGTATATATCAGTGCATCTGGAGCAAAGATAGAGGTGTTCGATGTTATACTTGAAAATGGAGAGGCTTATGGAGTAAGAGTTTCAGGAAAATCTTTATTGAAAAAGCCTATTATAATAGAATACTAAAAAACTAAAAAGAAACTATTTATAATTAAAATAAAATATTTAAAATTTATACAGATATGGCAATGTTAGAAAACGGTCAGACATGTCTTGAGAAAAGAGGCATGGACGAGAGAAGTCAAGAGATTGTAAGAAGTGACTATAATGCCGAGAACCCATATGGCCCAACTCACGCTGATGCATTGAGTGACGGCGACCCTCAAGGTAAAGGTACTGGACATGGTGGACACAATGCATGGCTTCCAGATTGCACAAAACCAACCAATATGATTGACTATAGCAATTTTGACACTTTTAACGGTGGTGGCTCATATGATATTTATGGAAGAAATGATGTTGGAGGCCGTGAAAGAAGTATGGCACGTTCAATGTATAATCCAGAAAATCAGTATGGTGCTGACTTAGTTAACACCGCAGAAAATGTTGCACAAGGTCAATACTACATTGGTCAGACAACTAAACACATGTAATTAACTGACTTATGGCGTTAAATCTATGTGAGATTTTACAGAAGGTTTTAAACGAATCGGTTGGGTCAAACGAAGTAACTGATGCTATTGGAAATCACAGATATGTTGAAATAACATATGTTGATGAAAAAAGTAATGCACCAGGGAAAAGATTGATTCAACCTTATGCTTATGGTATCACAAGTGCAGGTAATGAAGCACTAAGAGCGTTTCAAGTAGAAGGTGATACTTTAAGAGGTGAACCTAAGTGGAAACTCTTTTTATTAAATAGAGTAACGTCATGGAGGCCAAGAAAACAAACATTCAATATGCCTCCTAGAGAGCAAGGATATGATATTGCACCAGAATACAACAGTGAAGGTGATGGAACTTTAGCAAAAGTCTTATTCCAAGCAAACTTTGATAATTTGGATGACACATTATCATTTGTTAAAGCGCAAAGAGACTTTGTAAAAAATGCCCCTAAAATCAACGCCAAGAACTCTCAAGGCCCAGTTCCATATGCAAATCAGCAAAGAAAGAAAAATGTGTTTACGTCTCAGCCAAATAGTCAGAAGTATGCTCAGTATGCCAAAAACATAAAAGATACTGAAAACGAATTTAACAGATTCGATGATGATATTTGGGCTAAAGCAGAAGCAGAAAAACAAGCTCAAGATAATGTAATGTTACAAAACAGTGTTAAACATCCCCAGCAATCTCAACAGGGGCCAATAAACACTAAAAATAATGATATAAAAGATAAAGACGAAGAATAATGGCAATGGATACTAGCAAGTTCGAGGCAATAAAGAACAAAGCTCGAAAAATGATTCATGAGGATGCAAAGCAAGATAGCGCAATCATACGAGAACGTCAAGCAGATAGAGAAAGAACCTATAGAAACCTAAAAGGTTCTGGTGCTCCTGCCGTTACTGGTTTTGAAAACGTTGCCCCTTCTTATGGCTCAAATGGAACGTCTATAGGTAGAATATCTGAAAATTACTCAGACGATAACAACGATGCATTATACAATGCAATGGATGACAGAATGAAGCAGTTTGTTGAAGGTAGGCAACAACAGCCTCAGTATGTTTCACAATCGCCTACACAAATCAATAAAGGTTTGCCAAAGGAAATACTTGAGTCTTTCAGTAATAACTACATAGACCAAAGCGTATTTGACCCGAATAGGTCAGTATTGGATAAGATGGGCATAACTGGTGATAATGCTCAACCTATGCAAGAGAATTATGCACCACAGCAGCAAACATCTGTTGGTAAAGTTGATTATGAATTAATAAAAAGCATAGTTGAAAGTTCAGTTAAGAAATATGTTAATGCTTTAGGAAAGAAAATGCTAACTGAAAATAATGAATTATCAATGGTTCAGGTTGGAAGCAAAAAAATAAACCTAATAACTAAAGCAGGAGATTTATACGAAGCAGATTTAAAATTTGTGAAAAATATTAAAAAATAAGCACTCTATTGAGTGCTTTTTTTATTTACTTTATTTTTTTATTTTTTACTTTTTATAAAAATAAATATGATAGAGAAAGATGGAGAACATTGTTTACACGTAGTTGGTTATGGTATAACTTGTGGTGTAGATATTGATTATGACCACCCAGACTTGGAAAAGATTAAAACCATTATGCTTAATGATTTTTCAAGAAAACTGATGGCAATATATAATGAACATATGTACGCAATGCCAAATGCTTTGTTTATGTATGGTATATTTGACAGAAGGTATCGTGAAGATATTAGAATGTCTATCACAAATGAATACAAGAAAAAAGTACTTTATATAAGTGATTGTGACGAAGTAGCGAAATACGTGTACGACTATTTCAAAAAGTATTACATTGGCCCTACAGATATGATGCCAGAATCTCCTAAAACAATTAGAAGATGGTTTTCAGCAGGAGAGTTCCCATTCTTGTGGGCAAGTCTATTTAGAAATGAGGATGGTAGAGTTTCTATGGGATATATGATAACAAGATAAAATAATATAGTTATGGCAGATAAAAAAATTAAAATGTTAGTCATTCCTAGTGACCGTACTGGCGTAGGAAAGTTTAGGTCAGTTGACCCACACGTTTACATTGCAGAAAATTATAAAGATGATTTTGATGTAGATATTGTATACAGTCTTCCAAAAGAGAATCTTGATACATTTTTCAAACAATACGATTTAATTCATATTCACAAGCAGTTGGATAAAAACTGTGAAATAATGAAAATGATTAAGTTCTTGGAAATTCCAGTAATACTTGATATTGATGACCACTTTAAACTTGGAAACGACCACCCAATGTCATTAACTGCTAAAAAGGAAAGATGGCACGAACCAATTATTAATCACTTAAAGTTGGCAGATTATGTTACTACGACAACTCCAATCTTCGCCGATGTTTTAAAGCAGCACAATAAAAATGTGTTTGTGTTCCCAAATGCTATTAATCCAGATGAAAAACAGTATCAGCAAGAAAAGAAAAAGTCAGACAAAGTAAGAGTTGGAATTATTTGTGGTTCTTCTCACTTGCACGATATTGAATTATTGGGTGACTTGGTAAGCAATACTGCTGATAATGTTCAGATTGTTCTTTGTGGCTTTGACACAAATGGCACAATTACAACTTATAATAGAGAAACCGGAGAAAAGACTCAACGCCCTATTAAACCTGAAGAGAGTGTTTGGTTTACATACGAGAAAATTCTTACTGGAAATTATAAGAATATTTCTTCTGAGCATAAGGAATTTCTTATGAAGTTTATGAAGAATGTTGATGACCCATTCGTTAATGATAAGTACAGAAGAATGTGGACTCGTAACATTACTGAATATGCTACGCACTACGAGAACGTTGATATTCTACTTGCTCCATTGAAGGAGAACGAATTTAACAAGGTTAAGTCTCAACTTAAGACAATTGAAGCAGGATTTACGCATACTGCTCTTATAGCACAGAACTTTGGTGCGTATACAATTGATTCAGTACCTATGATTGAATTTGGAGGCAAGATAAATGAAAATGGAAATTGCCTACTTGTAGATTCAAGGAAGAATCATAAGGATTGGGTTAAGTACATCAACAAACTTGCTGGCGACCCTGAAATGCTTAAGAAATTGCAAGAGAACTTATACAATTATGTAAAGGATAAATACTCTATTGCTGCCGTGTGTGCTGAAAGAGTGAAATTTTATAAATCAATTGTAGATAAATCTGTACATAATTAAAAATATTTTATTAAACCTATCATTTTAAAGGCTTTTCTTTTTCCAAAAAAGGACAGCCTTTTTTTTGTTTTTAACTTTTTTTTTGTATATTTGCAGTGTAAATGTTTAATTTTAAAAAATACAATTATGGCAGATAAATTAAAAAACTACGAACTTTTTTTGAAAAAGTTAAACCAACTTGGCATTGATACAACCAAATTGGCGGAAGATTTTGGTGATAAGATTGCCGATGCAACCTTTAGTGCTAACGGTTCAAGTGGATTGGCATTTGATGGTGCTTTGGTAAACACAGTCCTCTATAAGTTAACCCCATACGCAATTAAGATTAATGAGTTGTTTCCAAAAGAAATGCAAGTAGATAAAAACTCTCTTGTGAAGGTTTGTTTGCTTCATCATATAGCAAAGGCTATCAGATTAGAGCCAAACGATAATGAGTGGGAAATTAAGAACAGAGGAATGGTTTATAAGTACACAGCAAATCAACCATCTATTAGAACAGGTTTACATTCACTTATTATTGCAACAAACTGTGGAATTCAATTCACAGCAGAGGAAGCAGAGGCTATGACTGTAAACGATAGAGACTTAAGTGATGACCAAGCAAGATGGCATTCTAGTATTATGGCATCAATTGTAAGGCAAGCAAATGAAATGGTTTACCTTGAAGCAAATAACACTGTTAAAACAATCGAATAATGGCAGAATATAAAAAAGAAAAGGTGAATGATATTTTCAGAAAAATTAATACTTTAAATGAATTATCTGAAAATTCAAAAGAAAAAGGTAACACAGTCAAAAGAAAAAGAGTTTCAAGAATAATTCCAATAAAAAAAGGGTCGATTGAAATTTCAAATGATGATAAAGATTTCAATACTTTTGTAAAAGAAGCAATAGGTTTAAAGCCACTTGAAGTTAAATTTAAAAAATTGGATGAAAGGGCAGTAATACCAACATATGCGCATAATGGTGATGTGGGTATGGATTTAACGGCGATTGATGCGGAATACAACAATGAAATGGATTGCTATATATACCACACTGGTTTAGCGTTTGAAACAGATAAACATTATGGCATATTTCTTTTTCCAAGAAGTTCAAACAGAAAAAAAGAAGCATACCTTTGCAATCATGTTGGTATAGCTGATTCTGCAATATATCGTGGAGAAATAATTTTCTGTTATAAAAATAGAACGTCACTTAGGCAATATGCGCTGGAAGGTAGAATGATAGAATTTTGGAATGCAATTGAAGGCGGAAAAAGTGTAGAGGAAGCCACAAAAGAAAGTATACGTGGTTGGACGGAAGCAATGAAAAATCCAATGTTATTTGCCCCATATGAGGTTGGCGATAGAATAGGTCAAATGGTTGCTTTACCATACCCTAATGTTAAACTTAGTGAAAGGGAACAACTTTCTGAGACAGAAAGAGGTGATGGCGGATTTGGTTCAACAGACGTTAAAAAATAATCATTATGGAAATAGAAAAATTATTGTATAGGTTTTTAAAAGATAATGGAATATATCCAGTAATAAGAGACCAGATAAGGCAAAGTAACTTAATGTGTAATAGACGACCAAATTCCTTAATTTCAGAAAGAGTGTTATGTAATTTGTTTCAACAACACGGAATCAAAGGACTTTTTTATGAAATATTTAAGTATAATAGAATTTTTTCCGGAGACCACAGGTCAGCAAAAAGAAGATATTTTTATAAATTAAATAAGAAATGGAAAAATTTTGTTGATGGAAAGTGTTTTTTACAACATAATATTAAAATTGGAGATTCGGTAGAATTTTATGACGGTTGGTATATAAAACGTACTGGAACTGTTATTAAAATTGATGAAAAATTGAACCTTTTTAGAATAAGAGAAAGTAGATATGGTTATGAAGCATGGAGAACAATATTACATATAGATTCTGCTATTAATAAAGAAGCAATTATAAACTTATACTATAAAGACGAAAACGGACTGGAAAATGGCAAAATTGACGGAAATTACACCGAAATACAGTTACAATGATGTAATGGTAAAACCTTCTGTTTTATCAATGATAAATCATCGGGCAGAATGTAACCCTTATGACGAAAATGGATTTTTACCATTATTCACAGCACCAATGGATAGTGTTGTGGGAACTGAAAATTTTGATAAATTTGCAATGAATGGAATAATACCAATTCTTCCAAGAACTGTAGATTTGGAAATAAGAATTGACTATGCTTGTGACGGTAAATGGGCAGCATTTTCTTTGCAAGAATTTGAAGAAGAATTTACAAAAGGAGAAATTGTAACAGCAGATAATATTAAAGTACTTATTGATATTGCTAATGGACACGTTGCAAGGCTATATGAACTTGTCAGAGCATCTAAAAAAATATATGGTAATAGAATAGAAGTAATGGTTGGAAACATAGCAAACCCGGAAACATATAGGGTATGCGTTGAAAGCCAAGTTGACTACGTAAGATGTTCAATAGGTACGGGCGCAGGATGTATTACTTCCAGCAACACAGCAATAGGCTATCCAATTGCATCATTAATTTCAGAAATTTATGAAATAAAACAAGAATTTATAAAACGTGGTATCAGTAAAGAAAAACTAACAAAAATAGTTGCTGATGGAGGAATCAGAAATTATTCTGATATTATCAAAGCGATAGCACTTGGGGCTGATTATGTGATGTGTGGAAGTATATTTGCAAGAATGATGGAGTCATCTGCTGTCAAAGTAATAGATAAAGGTACTCACGCTAAAAAAATCAGTTTAAGGTTTCCTGTTGAAAGATATGAGAATCTTAAATATACAAATGGTTTTTGGACTGGTGATTATACTGATAAATTCATTAGTGAAATGAAAGAAAAAGGCAGAAAGGTAGAAAAAGAAAATCATTTAATAGGTGAAGTTTATGCAAAATTCTATGGTATGGCTTCAAAAGCAGGACAAGTTGCTATGAAAGGTAAAAAAGTTCATACCAGTGAAGGAATTGAAAAAACACTTCCAGTTAGTTATACAATGGCAACTTGGGTGGAAAACTTCACCGATTATATTAGGTCTGCAATGAGTTATACCAACTCAAGAACGCTTGATGAGTTAAGAGAAGCAAATGTTGTTTTAGTCTCTCAAAATACATATAATTCTGTTAATAAATAACTATATTACTATGGCACTTAATATAATTCCACAATTGGCTTTTTTAAGAAATAAAGAAATATACAATTCCAAAAAAGAAGCCAAAGAAGGGTTAAAAAATGCGGCAAAAGCACATTCTCAAGATGGGTCTTTGATATTGGCCAGATATACTGATGATATAGATGATGAAATTAAAACACTAGTTGGAGTTGTATATTCTAACGATGATTTAAAGTCAATTAGTATTTTTGAATGTGATGAAATTATTGTTGATGGAAAAAATGATAATAACAGTGATGAAATCAACGATTCTCCTTACGGTAAGAATTATAAAAATTATCTAAAAGAACTGTCAAAAGTTAATGTTCAATATGCGTGATAACTATTGTTATTGCGCATATTTTTTTTATTTTTTATAGAAAAAATATATGGTTATACATTTATACACTTTATGCTGGAATGAAATGGATATTTTACCATTTGTAATAGATTACTGGAAAAGAATACCTATCACAAAAGCTGTTGTCTATGATAATGGCTCTACTGATGGTAGTATAGAATTTCTTGAACAATTTGATTGGATTGAAATAAGGCGTTTTGAAACTGAAGGAATGAATGATTCAATACAAAAAGATATAAAAAATAAATGTTGGAAAGAATCAAAAGGTGTTGCTGATTATGTTATTGTTTGTGATATGGATGAAGTTCTTTTTTCTAATGATTTTGAAAAAGAACTTAAATATATGAAAGATAATGGATATAATGTACTTGGAACATCATGGTACGCATTACGTGGAGAGTCAAAACCAGAATATAAAGAAGGTAAATTGTTGCATGAACTTATTGTAAAAGGATATAAGCAAAAAACAAATAGAAAGTTCGAAAACCTTGGAAAATTCATGTTATTCGACCCAAATAAAATAGATGACATGAAATATGAAGTTGGATGTCACTTAGCAAATCCAATACCAGAAATAAATCTTTATGAAAGTAAAAAAATATTTGCAATACATTTCGACAAAGGATTTGGTTATGAGTATTTCTTCGAAAGAAGACACACAATGTTTAAGCGTTTATCGCAAACAAATTTAAAAAATAACTGGTGCTTTGAATATGGAGAAGAAAAACAAAAAATAATAGATGAATACAACGACAACGTTAAAAAATCAATTAATCTCGTTGAATTGTTTAAGAATGATAATAAATTAGATATTTTCATAGGAACATACAAACCATTTAAAGTACCAGTTAAAAACGAAGTATATAAAATGATTGTTGGAAACCATGAAATTAAAAATCAATCAAGTCTTGAATTAATTAACTGTAAGCATGACAGTAAATTAGATGACAGATTTTATTCAGAATTGTATATGTTAAAATGGATTGCTGAAAATTATGATTTGAAAAATTATGTTGGATATTGCCATTATAGAAAATATTTTAATTTCCTTAATGACATTCCGGATATGGATAAAATATTTTCAGAATATGATGCAATTGTTGGAACACCAATTATATATGATACAAGAACAATTAAACAAGATTATGCAAACTGTCATAACGTAGAAGATTTATATATTGTTGGAGGAATAATTGCTGATAAATACCCATCATACGCCAAAGCATGGCATAATTTCATAAATGGAAAAATATTAATTCCATATAATATGTTTATTATGAAATCAGAAGATTTTAAAAACTATATTAAATTTATATTTGATGTTCTGGATGAATATGTAAATATAGTTGGAACTGATATTGTTAAAAGAATTGGAAATAATGTTGAAAAATATTTAAAATCGGTATATCCTAATAGCACAATAGATTATCAATATAGAATTGGTGGTTATATTGGAGAAAGATTAACAAATGTATTCATTCTTAATAATTTTAAAAAATTGAAAACATTCCCAATTGTTATAACAGAAAGCAAATATACAGAAAAAAAAGGATAACTCATAACGCTTGAGTTATCCTTTTATTATTAAGAGAACGTTTCAATTATTCGAAGTTCAATGTCAAACCGTTTGCAACTGGGTCTTTGATGCTTCCATCACCGCCTATGTTGTAAAGGTAGAATACCTGGTTCTTCTCACCGAAGTTGTTAGCAGTTACCTTAACTCCATTGTATTTGCAGTTAATGAAGTTGAAGTTCCAAGTCTGAATCTTTGACAAATCACCGCCAAGTGCAACGTCTGCTGATGCTGGCTGATAGATGATAAGTCCTGCCCATCCCCAATCTGCTGCATCCTTGTTTGGGGTGTTCTCATATGTCCAAGCAACGTTCTCGAAGTTAACGGTAACGCCAGAAGCGTTCTTGTAGTTTGCAAGCCTCAATGCGTTTGAGTTGTTAACGTTCAAGTTAAGATTAACGTCTGAAATGTTGATTACAGCATCGTTATTTGGTCTGTAAATGTTAAATACATTGTGCTTAAGTGCAACATCGTTAACGTTTACATTTGATGCGTTGAATGAATCAGTACCAGCACCAACTTCCTCGAATACGTTATATGGCTTTGCACCATCTGCAATAGTTATGTTTGAAACATCAACCTTTGGAGCATCTACCAAGAAATATCCATTTGAAGAACCCTTGTCACCAGTTACCTCAACGTCATCAAGTGTTATTGACTCAACTGCTGCAAGGTTAACTTGCTGTGCTGCCTCAACGTTTGCAATTTCAAGATTCTTGAATGTCTTCTTTGCTGCAAGTGCATTTAATGCCTCGTCACCATTAATGAACACATCAGTATTCTGTGGGTCTGTGATTGCTGCAATGCCTTCTGCTGTATTAACAATAGATGTCTCATCATCGAAGAAGCCACAATCCAATACATTTGCGAACTTGATACCGTCCTTATCTACTGTAATAGGGTTCTTGATTGCTGGAGCTGAATATCCTGCTGCAACAGCCTTAACCTTGTTTGAAGCGATTGAGATACCATCACTTGCCTCAAGTCTCTCTTCGTCAGCCTTCTTGTCAATTGCTGCTTGTATGCCCTCAACCCTAATACCATCCTCATCTACAACAAGGAATTCCTCACTATGGTTGTTATATTTGATTGAAATAACATTATCTTCCAATGAAATACCATTACCAGCAGTATAAGTATCAACAAGGTCTTTAGCGTTGATATAGATTACATCGTCATTGTTAAGAGTGAGTTTGATAGCAACATCTGGTCCTTCTTCATCCTCTGTGAACGTATCACCATTCCAATAACCATGAACAAGTTTACCTTCCTTGATTACGATGTCCTTTGGAATGTTGATAGTACCAACAAGTTCGCCACCTTGCTTAAGTGTATACACCTTTGCATAGTCTGGGTCATCACTTGATTCAAGAGTTACTGTCAATGCGTCTTTAAGTGCTTGTTCAAGTTCTGAAAGAGCATTTGCAACAGTGTGGTTTTCATCAAATCCATCACCAATTTTTGTATTGATGTCGTTGATTGCCTCTGTCAATGTTTTTGGAGAAAGGCCGTTACCAATGATTCCATTGATGGCTGCAATTTCTTCCTTTATTTCCTCAACCTCTGCTGCACTACCTTCAATATCAAGGATGGTATAGTATGACCTACCGCCACCAGCGTCAGTCATCTCATCAGCATTAGCATAGAAGCCAACCAATGTACGGATTATTGGCTGTCCACCAAGTTCTGGATAAAGATAACGAGCAAGTTTTGCAACACCATCATTTGTTGCGCTCTGAGTAAGGGCTTGATAAGCCGCTTCCTTGTTTGCATAAACCTTACCGTTACGCAAAAGTCCTAAAGAATAAAGATTCTGTATCATAATTTTTTTATTTAAATATTTTATTTCATGTTATTATCTTATACATAAATATCAAGATTTTAGCAAAACCAGTATGTTTTTATAGAATTAAATATTATTCATCAAGTACACCACGAACTTGGAAGCCACTCTGTCGCCACGAAGACCATTGCCAATACCCACCATTATCATGCAAAACGAATTCGTATGCGCTATTTAAATACATAGTATCAAGAGAACTTGTCCAATAGTTACATTTAGTATTAACTTCCCACACACCATTACCGTTAGCGAACCCACAAGCTGGGAAGAACAGTACCTTTGAACTATCTGTTTTATCAGTACATATAAGCCCAGCAACACCGCTGTCATTGTAATCACTTGTCCAAGCACTAGTTATTGCATTTTTTAATACTTGAACCTCATCAATTGTTGGCATTCTCCAATTACCACCCCAATTGGTTCTTGCTGCGTCATCTGAAAGGTCTAATATAGTTTTACCATCTGTACTATTATACTTAGTCATATTTGAATGTGTACCATCACAATACTTATAGTTTGCCCAATCAAATATCTTGTCAGTTCCTACTTGCGAAGCAGTATAGCCACTTGTATCGCCCCATTGGAAATAAAGTCCAGTGTCAGTCACATTACAAGCACCAACATTTTTTGTTGCCCACTTAATACCACCAATTTCTACATAATCGTATTGCTTACAAGGGTCAATATATGGGCTATATGCCACACCATTTGTCTCTGTAATCAATGATACATTAGGTAGTATCAATCCACTTTGTGCTGCTTCATAATCAGCTTGTGTCTCAAATTTTTTTAAATATTTCATAATTCTTTTTATATTATTAATATGTTATTTATGCACCAAATGTAAATGTATCATTTACCGTTCCTACATCTACTCTAATCACGTCACCACTATTGAAATTCTGTGCAGTAAATTCTGCAATATAGTCTGTAACAGTTGTTGTTGCGACAGAAGTACCATTTACGTACAATGTAGCTGTACCTGTTTCATTAGTGTAACACTTAATCTTTCTGTCAATTATCTTGGTATAGTTCTTTCCACATATATGCACAAACGGTGTTGGATTCCACCATGCCTTGTAAAGATAGAATGGGTCTTTCTTTGTAACGTGGTCTCTCTCAACAAGACCCTTGTTATTCAACCTTCTCAATTCATCATCAATACTTGTGTTCTCACCATCAAGACATACTGTATATCCCTCATTTCTGTTTGCCACAGCAATGTCGAACAACTGCCACTGTGAAGTGAACATCAACTGCGGATATTGCTTGATTGTCGCAATATGTCCTTCATGTAGCCACATCATATACTCAATGTCATGCCTTTCGTGATTACCCCTTGTGGTTGTATTCATAAAGTCATCTGAGTGACAACGCTGTGTACCGCCACATCCATACTCTGAGTATGCCATTGGCTTACCAACCCTATTGATGGTGTTGTTAAGACGTGTGTTAATCTGTGACACAGGAGTATTAGAATTTGGACTGTCATACCATCCAACATATATATTACATCCGAACCAGTCAACATTAGATGGGTCGTTATAATATGCACTTGGACTTGTACCAGGACTTTGTGCAAGCACATAACCTACCATTCTCTCAGAGTCAAGACTCTTGATAAGTGCAGTGTATTCCTCTACCTTCTGCTTACCAAATGCCTTGTCATCAGTTGTTGTCTCATTGCTAAGACCCCAGAAGAAGATACAAGGATGGTTATAATGCTGATTAACCATATCTGTATACTGACCAGTTAAGTGTGTATAATAGTCTTCTGGCATTGTTGACTGTAACTTGTTAACACAAGGGCCTTCAGTCTGCACAACTATACCCAATGCATCACATCTGTCATATACCTCCTTCGGATGAGGATAATGAGCTAAACGTAAGAAATTAAGTCCAAGTTCTTGTATGGTAGCGAATGTATTGTCATAATCGGTTTCAGTCAATGCATTTGCCCTTCCTTCTATATCATCGTGCATACAGCATCCTCTAAGAAGATATGGAGAACCATTAAGCAAGAATCCAGTATATGGATTTTCAGCAGTACCAACCTTTGTTATGTCATTGATTACATACTCATAGTATCTCAATCCATAAGGTCTTGTGAACCTATGGTATAAATCACCACTGCTGGTTTCAGTAATCTCTACTGTAATATCATATAAATATGGGTCAGATTTACCATTCCAAAGATGTGGGTCGGTGATAGTTGTTGTGAATATCATTTCAGCACCAGTACTAGCACTTGTTGCAGTATAACTGCAATTCGTACCGCTTATCGTACAAGTAACAGTAGCGCCAGTAGGGATTGTCGTTGCCACATTGATTGTTGCATACCCTGTAGATACTGTTGATGTAACGTGGAATCCGTCATATCCATAGTTCATAGCTGGAAGATATGGACTTGTCAACAGTCTTACATTACCAAGTGTAGCATTGAAGTTAAAGTCACCACTAGCTGGCGCAACATAGTTTCCTTCATTGTTCTTAATTGCAACCTTGATATTATTTGTTCCACTGTGTACGTATTCTGATATGTCAGTGGTAAATGCTGCATAGCCTCCCCAATGCTTTTCAACCAATGTGTCATCAACATATATTGATGCCGAATGGTCGGCATGCTGGAACCACAAATACGTTGGCTGTGCCCCACTCAGTGCAAAACTTGTCTCAAAGTTAAATGTTCCCTTCGCATAGCTTGCTGAATGACCATCAATTGCATTGACTGAATATGGCGTGGTAATTTCGTTACCACCATATTGCCACTTCTTCAAGTCTCTGTTTGAATATTCAATAGGCACATCACTTACATATTGACAAGTCTGAGACACTGTACGGCTTTCTTGACCATTCAATTCAGAATATGTTTGTATAATAGTGTCTGCTGTTATCGTTATGGCAGTTGTATATGCACTATATTCTCCAGTATTGTTTAATCTATAGAATATGTCAGCACCTTGCGTATCACAACTTAATGTTATTTCACTGAATCCATCATATGTGATTGTAGGTGGAACTACTGGAACATCATCGTACACTAACCAATTGGTTGGAATACCGCTTGCACCTCTAGTCCAAGTAGATACAGCAACTCCACTATCCTTTACGAATGTACCGCTTGATGCAACACCAGTAACCCAATTCTGCTTACAGTTGGTTGTGCTAAATCCATCAATTGCCATACATTTAATAAAGTTAAGGCTTGCACAACCAGTGAACATATTACCATAACATTCAGCAACCAAATGTTCTGCAAGAAGTTCTGGGGCTTCAGTTATTGCACACTTCTCAAACATATACCAATAAACGCCTTTAGCAAGAGTTGTTGCTGGTAACTTTGGAGATACTGCTAACTCCGTACACCAACTGAACATTGCACGATAGCAATATTCTGTCAACGTTGTTGATGGTAATACTAAATTCTCAGCAGACTCTATATGTGTGCGTTTAAACAATGAACAGAAATTGTATGTTCCTGTCATTGCTGTATTTCCAATGAAATTATCACCATAAATAAGCGACATTACATTACCTTCAGCCACAAAATAGGCAGTTGAGCCTATATCCGTAGACCCACTAGTGTCTTTTCCGAATGAAGCATAAGCAGATTTACTTCCAGCATATGTAGTATTAGTACCCTTGAATCTTATAACATCATCAGCTACAACATTTATTGCAGTAGGAGACGATGCTGCTGTTATGGAAGTCCATTCGCCACCGTTAAGGCTATACTCAATTGTTTTCGCATATCCACTTCCAACTGATTTCCAACAAATTGTTCCTGCGCTTGTAATTCTAAATGTCAAATAGTCATTTTCATAATGGTGTACTGGACTATATTCACAGTTTTGCGTTACAACAGAACTTACACGTCCTCTATATGATGAATATGTTTCAACAAGAGTA
>Ga0247610_10000579_pt1 | contig 50229 bp, 42 predicted proteins | sample 174DNAGHGhighgp2_FD_193483 | JGI IMG/M metagenome (GOLD analysis project Ga0247610, IMG submission 193483) | Sheep rumen microbial communities from Palmerston North, Manawatu-Wanganui, New Zealand - 1742 DNA GHGhigh gp2 | ecosystem: Host-associated > Mammals > Digestive system > Stomach > Rumen...
TTAGGTCTGAGTATGATAAACAAGTGTATGTCTGAAAGACAAAGACATCCCTTACCTTCTCTATGCTTTCCGTAGGCATCTTGGCTGTCTTCAGCCTGTGGAATTCCTCTGGGGTGAGACATCTTTCAATGCCGCGCAGGTCTTCTGGTCTTTCTATATTTATCCATTTGTATGGGTTTCTTTTCAGGTAGCCTTCCTCATTGGCATCTAATATAAAACTGTTGAGGAACCTATGATAGTTGTTCCATTTAGAAACAGCCTTCATGCCTTTAGCCTTGAGATAATTGTCATATGCTATAATATTGGTATCTGTTATGTCTTCAAATCTTTCTATCTTTCCCCATTCAGTGAACAGTCTTATGAACCTGTCATATCTTTCCTGGGTATCTTTCTTCTTGCCATATTTTCTGATAGCTATACGCTGCCTACAATACTCAATAAAGGTAATATTTCCCTGATTTTTCCTTCTCAATTCTTCTGGGATAGCCATAACATCTACACTACCTCTCTGCATCATGTCAAGTATTACCTGTCTAACATTAGTAAGCATCTGGTCAAGGGTCAGACTTATCTGCATTGCATCAGGACAGTTAACTATCTTTCCATTCTTCCATTGTGTAGAATTCAGTTTTATACCTGTAGCAATAAACTTCTGTTTGTAGTCATGGCATATTCTTATTTCTACAGAAGACTTGATAGTTGGAGTAGCAATCTTGCGTCTGTCAAATACAAAAGATATTTGAGGATATTTGTTATTCATTGTTAATAAATTGAAATGATATGTTAATGGGGTGTTGCCTATTGTTTTCTGTACATAATAAGATTAAGTTCTGTACATAATCTGTACATAAGGGTATAGAATAAAAATAAAGAAAGTACTATTTGAGTTTTCCCTATTAACCTTCCTGCGGAGAGAACAGGATTCACCTTTTCCTCAAAAGCTTTGAATCCTTTTCTTCCTGCGGAGAGAACAGGATTCGAACCTGCCTGCCCTTATGGAGGTCTGTATAGCCTTTGTTTGCTGGGCTTTTATGCTTTGCCTGTAATGGAGGGATATTGTTGATGTACATAATATGTAAAGAATAGGTTGCTTTTAGGACATATTTGACTTGATTTTGTTTTTGGGATGTGCAAAGATACATAGAAAAATTGGGATAGATATTTTGGTCTAACCTTAAATAACATTAAAAAGTAGAAAATTTAATGAAGAAAATTAGATTATCTAAAGGAAATTGTTTATCTTTGTCACATAATTCAAGTATTCATAACTAAATGTATTTCAATATATACTAAATATGTGGTTAAAGTTTTACTTGAAGTTCTATTGTAAGTTTTTAATATTAAGGTATAACAGTTATGGCAATTACAAACAAGGAAAGGCAGCAATGGCAGGCTGAAGATGATGCCAGAGTTATGGCACAATACCAAGAGATAATGAGTGATAGTGCAAGAAAGAGCAGGGCTATCAAAGAAGCTAACAAGCAAGCAGCTGATTTGACTAAGAGGGCCAATGCCATGAGGAGTGCTGCTGGTATGAAGAGCAGTAATAGCAAAAGTAGAAAGAAGTAGTCTATACCTTATTATATATTATATAGCGTATGGATAGCCAGGTAAAGTGTAATGACTATGATTCAGAGCCAGTAGCATACTGTGCCAGATGCTATTCCTTAAAGGTAAAGCATGAGGATACCTTGGATGTTGACTGCTGTGCGGAGTGTGGCAGTACTGACCTACAAGAAGCTCCCATAGAGGAATGGGAGCAGCTATATGAAAGAAGATATGGACACAAGCTGACAAAAAAGGAAGATAACCCAAAGAAGACCTATTTCTTTAAGTTGACTGTTAAGGAACTCATGGATAAGGTCTCCAGTAGTTTGAATTGGAGAGATATAATTAAGGGGGTGTATCCCCATTTCCCAAGCTACTATGGTAAGGCAGATTCAATAGTGCTATTCTTTGACACCCTTATTAAGCAGAATAAGCTTGGAGAGCTAAGACTATTTTTATTCAAACATTTTAAATATTAATTATTATGGAAAAACAGATTGGAAGTAAGGAAGTGAAGATGCAGGCGGTGAAGAATGAAGAGCAGCCCCAGAAGCTGAGTTATGAGCAGCTGAACCAGGCTTGTGCTGAGATGTCCCAGCAGATTCAGCAGCAGAACAAGTTTATCCAGCAGTTATACAAGCAGCTACAGGAGAACAGCTTTATGCTTCAGAACAAGAGGATGGACTACTTGTTTAAGGTTGTTGAGCTTGCGTCAAAGTCAGAGAGGTATCATTTTAATGCAGACTTTGTCTATGAGTGTATAGGTGAGATAGAAAACAGCCTTACCATACCAGAGAAGGGGGATGAGGCAGAAAATCCCAAGGAAGGTTAGTATGAATGGTACAGAGACTATATCTAAGGAGCAATATAATGCTGAGATTAGGCAACTTAAGGAAAAATACAAGCCAAACAATGCATTTATTGTTCCTGTGGTGGACACCCTTGATTTTTTCAAGTGGTGGTGTGTATTCTTAAGACCCTTCATTTCTCTTTCAGACAGAGAGATTGATGTGATTGCAAGTCTTTTGAAGCAACGCTGGGAGCTGAGTAAGGCTATTCAGGATCCTTCTCTCCTTGACACTCTTACCATGGATAGCAACATTCTGAAAAGGGTAGCAGAGGAATGTAAGATGACCAAGCAGCATTTCTATGTTGTAATAAGTTCCCTGAAGAAGAAAGGGGTCATTGATGGTTATATCACACCAAAGCTGATTCCAAACTTAAAAGACGACGGTACTTTCAAGCTTACCATTTTGTTCAAGAAAGCAGACCAGCAGGTATGACTTATAGCGATGCTACACTGAAAGTCTCTACTGAGACAGGCTATCCTCTAAGACTGGTGGACAGAACTTACAAGGCATATTGGAAGGTCATCAGGGAGTATATTAAATCACTTCCACTAAAGAAGGATTTGACTGATGAGGAGTTTATGCAGCTTCGACCAAACATCAACTTACCATCCTTAGGTAAACTGAATGTAACCTTGGATAGGTATCATGGTATGAAGAAGCACTTTGAGAAGCACTATAAAAATTATAAAGGAAAGAAATATAAAAAACAGGATAACAATGTTGAAGATAACAAAGATTAAGCCAGTAGCAACAAGAATGCTGGTAACAGGAGAAGTCTATAGCGAGGACATGTATAATGAGCATGGAATCATTGAGAGCAAGAAAGGAGACATGAAGGAGTACCAGACTGTACTTGAGGTTGGTCCTATGGTTAGGGATATTAAGGTTGGTGACAAGGTAATGCTGAACATGATGCATTTTGCAGTCATGCAGTATGATTCCAACTCCATCAAGAAAGACATGGGAATGCAGAAAATCAAGGGCTATCGGTTTCCAAAGATTGAGCTTACCAATGAGGATGGTAGCAAGCAGGAGTGTCTTTACATTGACCAACAAGACATTGTATTCTCATTTGAAGGTGATGAGGTTCAAGGTAAGAAGAATCCTATTATTACTCCAGAGAAAGGTTTACTTGTGAATTGATTGTCAAAATATGACAATATACAGAACAGAGAGTAGAAGATTGTTTTTAGGAGAAGGGCCTGAGCTATAGTGGCTCAGGTCTTTTTTAAATTTTAAAGGTATTTATTATGTATAACCTGAGTGATATATTAGCAGTAATAAACTCTAATCTTGAGTTGGAAAGGAAGCAAAGGAATATAGAAGCAAGGGGTCATTTATCTTTTGAAAGTCATATAATGAGGGATGGGGAAAATGTAGTTTTAGATACCTGCATAAACTTCTTTATTGACGCAGACCATTATTATTCTATAATTAGAGTGCATCATATAATTAATAAAGAGCAACTGAATGATAAGAAAAAAGAATTCCATAAATATGATATGCTAGTTTTGGATGAATTATGGAAACTACTGAAGTTTGGTCAGGGGGAATTTGCCTATGAAAAGTTTGTTGATGGAACATTTAGTTATATACAAGCAGCAGTATGAAGCTTATACGTTACGAAGATTTTCAAATAAAATTAGCAGATGAAGCTTTTTTGGTAAGGCCCATTAGGAGGCTCTTCCACCAAGATCGTTCAGAAAGGAAAGAACAGTTCTGGAGGCAAATGTCATTTATGTACTTTACTGTCAGTCCTGCCTCTTCCTACTCCTATATTCTTGACTCTGAGGAGAGAGCTAAGGCTGTTATAGAACAGGAGGGATTGCCTACTGATTTCAAACCTTCAGAGTTACTATTGGAGGCTATGCAGGTGTATAGAAAACTGACTATTACTCCTTCACAGAAACTGCTAGAGGCATCTTTGAAGGCTGCTGATACAGTCAGTAAGTTCCTCAGTGACCCTGACATACTGAATAAAACTGATGATAAAGGCAGACCTTTGTATCAAATTTCCTCTGTGACAGCAGCATTAAAGAATGTGGAGGGTATAGTCAATTCCCTGCAAACTCTTCAGAAGAAAGTAGAAGCAGAGTTGGAGGAGGATAATGGAAAGGCTAGAGGAACTCAGGAGTTGACATTGGGAGATATAGGACTGGATTGATATGTTGTTAGCAAGTCATAATTCATGGAGCTACCTTCGACCTAAGAAATGGTGGATGTGGCTTCTACGTTTTACCTCCAGGTGTCAGGATGTAGGCATCAGGGAGCAGTATGAAATATATGGTGTGAGATGCTTTGACCTGCGGCTCAGCTTCAATGGTGATGGTATCTTACAAGTCAACCATGGCTATATAGTCTATAACATAACTGTTGATAGCTTGATGTCACAGTTAGGTTGGCTTAACAGAAAGGGTGATGTTGCTGTCAGGGTACTTCTTGATGTTCGCAATAAAAGGCATTATACCTTGCTTAACAGGAAGTGTTTCTCCAGTTGTTGTATCACACTGTCACAGCTATTCCCACATATTAGGTTTTGGTGTGGCAGGAACCTCTACAATTGGGATATGGAGTATAGTTTTGACTATGAACCCACTTGTGACGAGAAGTATGCCTCAGTCTGTTCTCCCAAGCTACTTGATGACTGGTATCCTAGATGGTTTGCTAAAAAGAATACAAAGAAACTGTATGAAGCAGGAAGTAAATGCAACTATTTAATGCTTGACTTTATAAACTATATAAAGTAACTCTTAGTACAATTATTAGAGGCTTACCTGTGTGGTAAGCTTTTTTTATTTTTGCATCCATAAAGAGTAGAGGATTGTTTTTATGGATAATGTAATATGGAATAAATGCCAGACACCCTTAGAGAAGTTGTCTGTGGTGGTAGATGGTAAAGAGCTGATGTTTGCTGATTGTCCCCAAGAGGTACAGGAGCAATTCTGGGATTTTATTAATAATGTACCATTTATCAGATGGATGGTCTCTCCTGACAGACCTATGATTTCAGAGCTTCCAAGGGATGAACGTGGTAGAGCAATAATAGATATAACTAAACCTCCGATCCTTGAAGGAAGTGATTATTTTAGACAAACAGCTTTGCAATGGCAGGAACTTGGAAAATATACCAATCTCAAGCCCAATGCCAACCCTAACAGTGAGTATGGTAAATGGATTAGGGAAGAAAGAAGAAGGGGATGGGAAGGGTATATTAATCCAGAGACAGGTATGTGGGTGACAGGTGACTACTACTGGATGTTGAACTATTGTCCCATGCATCTCGTCAAGAAGAGGGCTGATGGCTTTGCTATGCGTGTAATGTCCCCACCTGCCTTTTGGGATGGGCAGTTTCTTGCCTCCCATTACTTCTATCAGGCCAGACTTAATGGACATCATGCAGCAGAGTTGTCCTCTAGAGGACGTGGTAAAACCACACTTGGAGCAGCTATGCTTACCAAAAGATTTGTCCTCTGTGAATTTGAGGAGCAGGTTAAGAAAGGCAAGGTGCAATGCTATGTAACTGCTGCCGACAGGGGAAAGATGATGAACCCTAACCAGATTTTGTCAGTATTTGTGGATAATATTGACTTCTGTGCCAAGGAAACCCAGTTTGCATCAAGGAGGCTGAAGAGTAGCAATCAGGAGATGATATGGAAGATGGGCTTCAAGAAGTCAGGCTCTGATGTAGAATTTGGATCAGGTAATACTGTCACGGGAGTAATTACTGGTGTTAATCAGGATAAGATGAATGGTTCGCGTGGTGTACTGTACATTGTGGAGGAGGCAGGTATCTTCAAAGACTTGAAAAGTATGTACAACATGATAAGACCATCAGTAGAAGAAGGTGGTGATGTATATGCGGAAATAGTCCTGTATGGCACAGCTGGTGAGGAGCAGAGCAACTTTCAGGATTTCCAAGAAATGTTATACTCTCCTGATGGATATAATATATATGGTATAGAGAATGTCTTTGACAAGGAAGGGCAGGGAAGAAGGAAGTTCTGTATGTTCTATGGAGCATATATGAACTATGACAGGACTTGTATAGACAAGGATGGCAACTCTGATATAACCAAGGCATTGCTTAATATCTGCTATGACAGGTACAAGGTAAAATATGGTTCTTCTGATATAAATACTCTTACCCAGCGTATATCCCAGTATCCCATTACACCTCAGGAGGCAATTCTCAGAAGTCAGGGAAATGTATTTCCTGTTACCGAACTGAATAATAGGTTGAACCAAATAGACAATAATCCCTCTGAATATGACGATGTGTATGTAGGTGAACTTGTATCTGGCAAGGATGGAGGTGTTGAGTTCAAGCCTACTAATGACTTGCCTATTAGGGACTTTCCAACATCGGACAATAAGATTGTCGGAGCACTGGAAATATATGAGATGCCTCAGAAGAACCATGAAGGAAAAATTCCTTACGACAGATACATTGTATCTCTTGACCCATTTGACTCTGATGTGGCAAATACTATGTCATTGGGATCTTGTCTTGTCATGGACTTATGGACAGACAAGCTTGTAGCAGAATATACAGGCAGACCCATGTTTGCAGAGGATTTATATGAGTTGGTCAGGAAAGTATGCTTATTCTACAATGCTAAGTGTATGTATGAGCAGAACCTAAAAGGTACTTTTTCTTATTTCAGTAAGTGTAATTGTGTACATCTTTTGGCAGATACTCCCGAGTATCTTAGGGACAGACAAATGGTTAGTACTATTGGTTATGGTAACAAAGCAAAAGGCATACATGCCACTACACCTATTATTAATGGTGCTTTTAAGATGATAAATGACTGGCTGAGAAAGCCTGTTCCAAGGATAGAGAAAGATGCTGAAGGCAATGATGTGGAGGTAACAGTACCAAACCTATACCATATAAGAAACAGGGCACTTTTAAAGGAACTTATACAGTGGGATCCTTATAATAACTTTGACCGTGTGATGAGTTTGGTGCAGCTTATTCTGTACAGGGAAGAAAAGATGATACTCTATCAGGGTGATGTCAGGAATGCGGAGGGCAGTGCCTCTGGTATGGAGAAGGATGACTACTTTGAGAAGAACTACCCAGGTAAGAAAGGAGGCTATGGCAATAGAATTGCCTTCCAATAGACAAAGTTTTCAGTAAATTTTGTTGTCAAAATATGCCAACATACTGAACAGAAGGGTGCTATTCTTAGCACCTTTTTTATTGAAACTTACTATTGTATTAAGTAAATGGTGTGTAGTTGTATAAATATGTACTTTTGCGAGCAGAAGATTGTAGAAACTTTAGTAGAATTTAAAGAGAAGGATAACAATGGATGCATTAGGTTTAGACAACATCTTTGGAGCACAGGAGATTGATGATCTCTTCGGTGATTCCGAAGAGACTTCTGTAGAAGAGCCTACAGAAGGTGCTGGTGAGGAGACTCCAGTGGAGAAAAATATTGAGAAAAACAAGACTACTGAGGTTGTAAACCCCGATGACCTTTTTGAGGATGAGGGTACTAAACAGCCAGAGAGCGTAGGTAGTGAGAAGAATAATGAGGAAAAGGGAGATGCCACCACTACAGAAGGCAGTGGTACTTCTCCGAACTTCTACTCTTCCATTGCTAATGCCTTGGCAGTGGATGGTATCTTCCCTAACCTTGATGAAGAGGCAATAGGCAAAGTGACAGATGCAGAGACTCTGAGTGATGCTATTGAAGCAGAGGTTAATGCCCGTCTTGATGAGAAGCAAAAGAGGATTTCAAATGCCTTGGAGAATGGTGTAGAGCCTACTCAGATAAGGCAGTATGAAGGAACTCTTGACTTCCTGAACAAAGTTACAGATGCACAACTCACAGATGAGAGTGAGAGTGGTGAACAGCTGAGACAGAGGATTATCTATCAGGACTTCATTAACAAAGGCTACAAGCCTGAGAAGGCACAGAAGCTGACACAGCGTGCCATTGACAATGGTACAGATGTGGAGGATGCAAAGGAAGCACTTCAAAGCAATAAGGAATACTTCCAAGAGCAGTATGATGATGTGCTAAAGCAGGCTCAGAAGGATGCAGAGAAAAAACAGGAGGAAAGACGTAAGCAGGAGGAAAAACTGAAGAAGTCACTCCTTGAGGACAAGAACTTGATGGGAGACATGGAGATTTCAAAGGACATCCGGAAAAAAGTGTATGACAATATCTCCAGACCTGTCTACAAAGATCCTGAGACTGGTCAGTATCTGACAGCTATTCAGAAGTTTGAAACTGAGCATCCAGGTGAGTTCTTGAAGTTTGCGGGTCTCTTTTACACTCTGACAGATGGCTTTAAGGACTTTAAGTCCTTTGCCAAGGCAGAGGTTAAGAAGGAAATGAAAAAAGGTCTAAGGGAGTTAGAGCAGACTCTCCAGAATACAAGGAGGAATTCTGACGGTAGTCTCAACATGGTAGGTAGTAGGAAATCAGATCCTGAATCCTTCCTTGACGGGAATTTCAGATTGGCTCTCTAGACATTAAAAGATATTTCAGAGGCAAAACCTCTGAGCACAGTAAAGAGATTGTTTTTTAATGTTTAACACTTTATTTAGATGGGTAAATTAGGTAAGTTTCAAAGTTTGGAGTTTGACAGCTGGGGAAAGACCAGCAAGCTGAACCACCTTGGAGGTGTGTTTCTGAGAAAGCCTCAGATGGCTACTGAGCTGATGGTGCAGTTGCTTGCTTTCCATAAGGGTAAGACTCTGGACACCTTCCTCTCACAGTTCCCTACCAAGACGTTTGAGAGTGATGAGGAGTACACATGGCCTGTTATTGGCTCTATGGTCAAGAATCTTCCTCTTGTAGAGGCAAGGACTCTTGATGGAACTATTGTTGGTCCCAATGATAATAATGTAGGTGCTAATGGTGAGCCTTTCTATGTTGTTTTTGATGAGGACTTGTTTGCAGATGGCGCCCTGATTGTAGGTGAGCTGAATGAAATCTATCCTCTGCGCATTCTTGGTGATGGCTATCGTGAAGGTACTAACATTCGCTACAAGGTACAGGTATGGGGTAGTGTTGTAGGTGGTATGCCTGCTGAGCAGTTGCAACCTGGTAAGAGGTTCTCTAAGGACTTTGCTCCTGTAGAGCGTGAGTTCTCTCGCAAAGTGGATGATATAACTTTCAGCTCTCCTGTTGCAATGCGTAATGAGTTCACCTCTATCCGTATGCAGCATAAGGTTTCTGGTGCTCTGATTAACAAGAAGATTGCCTTTGGTATTCCTGTAGAAGTAGAGACCAATGGCCGCTACACTACAAAGAACTATGACATGTGGATGCACTATGAGCAGTGGGTACTTGAGCAGCAATGGAATGCAGCTAAGAACAAGGCACTTGCATTTGCACGCAGCAACCGTAATGGCAATGGTGAGTATCTTGATATTGGTAAGTCTGGTGAGGTTATCCGCATGGGTGCTGGTCTGTTCCAGCAGATGGAGGCAGGTAATACAGAGTTCTATAATAACTTCTCACTGAAGAGGTTTATGACCTGTCTGTACAATATCAGCCGTGCAAACCTTGACTTTACAGAGCGCAGGTTCCTTGTGAAGACTGGTGAGCTTGGTGCCATTCAGTTCTCTGAGGCAGCTTTGAGGGAGGGTTCTGGTTGGAGTCCCATCAGCTATGAGTATGATGCCAGTGCCCTTGGTGTGCTGACTAAGACCACTTCTAAGATGAATCCCAACGGTGGTGCTTACAAGATGACTGTTCCTCAGGTAACAGAGTTTGTTGCTCCTAATGGTGCTTATGTGAAGATTGATGTTGACCCAATGTATGATGATCCTGTGCGTAACAAGATTATGTACCAGGGAGGCCCTGCAATGAGCCGTAGGTATGACATCTTTGACATTGGTACTATGGACCAGCCCAACATTTTCAAGGTGGCAGTAGATGGTCAGGAAGGTGATATGACGAGTTATGAGTGGGGATTAGCGGCTTAATAGCCTTTACGACATTTCTGAGTTCCCACCCTTCCTCAGGAACAGAATAAGGAAAATAAACGAGGTTAATTGCTGGAAGTTCCTTAGAGCTTCAAACGGTATTTACAAAGGTTTCAAACATTTAAATATGGAAACGACAAAAGAGATTTGGAAAAGCTTACCTGAATATGTTGGTATAGAGGTCAGCAATTTAGGCAGAGTAAGAAAGAACACAAGAAAACATCACAATGATGTAATTTCAGAGTTCTGCAAAGATAGAGATGGTTACTGTAGATGCACAGTGTTTCTGCCAAACGGTAAATGTACATCACAACCAGTACACAGGTTAGTAGCAAAAGCGTTCATTGAAAATCCAGAAAATAAGACCTGTGTGAACCATAAGGATAATGATAGAACAAACAACAAAGTAGAGAATCTTGAGTGGGTGACACCAAAAGAAAATGTCAGACATTCATTTCTATACGGAAACAGAAAGAAAGTTAAAGATGTTCCCCTTACTACGGTACTGACTGACTTTCAGGTTTCGCAGATTGGCAAACTAAGGACTATATACACAGTAAACCAAATAGCAAAGTTGTTTAATATCAAATACTCCACTCTAAAGAATATAATAAGGAAAGTAAATACCAGAAGATTGGATAACCAGCAGCCAAGCATATATGAAGATATATATGAAGGTTCAACGACTATCCCGCAAGGGAGTAGGGTTTAAGTAAATCCGAAATGCCTCGCACTATACAGAGTATAGTGAAGATATAGTCTGAACTTCCATGAAAGTGGAAGAGAGTACATGGAAACGATGTATTCGCAACATATAAATGTCAGAAATCCATTCACAGGCCAGATGGGTAATCCCTATATGAGCCATGATGAGGATAGTGCAACCATCCACAAGTTTACTACAACTGGTGTATGTGTACTTGATCCTACAAGGACTGTAAGCTTTATTCCTGACATTCTTCAGGGATAGTATAAAAGAGATAAGGCAGTGAGGGGATTAGGTTCCTCTCCTGCCAATCTTTTAGATGTTTTTATTGGGATAAAATCCCAATGCAAGAGACAAAGTATAAATAAAAGGAAAACAATTATATAAGAGGAGAAGATAAAAATGGCTTATAAGAAGAGAGTAGAAGAAGATACAATGCCAGACATGGAGAACATCAAGATAGATACAACTCCAATAGAGCAACCTAAGGTAACACCTCAGATTCCTGTGCAGGAAAGTAACAGTAACTTTGAGGCAAAACCTCAAAGCACAGTGCATGAAAAAGCATTAGTGAACCCATTGAGGAAAGAGACAGTAATAGTAAAGTTTGTGCCCAGTCCTAATGCACTGGTTCATACTAAAGGACATGTGCTTAGTGGGGGTATGGCAGATGGTTCAACCAAGACCTATGTAGTGCCAAGGCTTCGTAATGGCCAGTACATGAACATACTCACAGACAGTGAGATGGCCTATCTGGAGCATATTATGCGTTTGGAGCCTGGGGCATTGAGCATCTATAATAAGAATAACAATTTCTGGGATGACTCCAATGAACAGGGTGTTGGTATGGTAACACTGCATAAGCAGAACAACTACCTTGACCTCAGTGACCCGATTGATTACATCAAGTACAAGGTGTTGCTGGCTAATAAAGACTACATCTGCCCAAGTCTTCAGGAACTGGAGGACAGACCAAAGGCAACCTATCAGTTTGTCATTGTAAATGAGAATGCTGAGACTCAGATGAATCTCAGTAAGAATGATGCCAAGCGTCAGAGTTATATCCAGTATGGTAAGATTAGTGAAGATTCAAATGTACTTCGTACCATTCTTGAACTTATCACAGGCAGACCTGTAGGTAGTATGACAAAGCTTGACTTCCTCCAGGCAAAGACTATGGATGAGATTGAGAAAGATCCAAGGAGATTCCTATCTATTATCAAGGATGAACTTCTGCCTGCCAAGGTACTTATCAAGAAGTCTGTAGAGGCAGGTCTTATTACAAAAAGGAATGACCTCTACTATTATGAAGGCCAGCCTATGTGTGATAATGGTGAGGACAGTACCCTGACTAATGCTGCAAGATATATTACCAATATCAAGCGTCAGGAGCTGAAGTACAGTTTGGAGGCAAGATTGAAAGAATAACAATGGTAGGGGCAAAACCCCTACCTACTTAAAAAATAAAAAAGGAGGTAAAGTATGTCTGCTGATGAGCTAAGTAATCAATTCGATGTTTTATTCAATAACATCACCAGTAACCAGGCTCCTGGTGTTACTGAGTATGAGAAGAGTGTGTTTTTGACCAAGGCTCAGAATGAGATAGTGAAGAACTACTTCACTGCTGGTAGTAAGGGTAACAACATAGGTGAGGGTTTTGATGACTCAGCCAAGCGTCAGGCAGACTTTAGTTGCCTTATGAAGACCTCTTCTTGCACCCCAGTGTATAGTAGTCGCATGGCCATGTGTGAGAACCTTGAGCATACTGAGACCACAAGGGTTGATGCCTACAGTCTTAGCTTCTCCCCTATTGACCAGTATGTTCCTTCAGTAGATCTTTATGACTTGACAGTTTCTCACCGCTATGAGATACAGTATGCAGGAAACAGGAAGGTGATAAGTACAGACAAGGGTGTCTCTGTTGTTGCAGGTTTTCCCTATAATGGTGGTTATCTTACTGTTTTGGCCTATGTTGAGACTGGCAGGATAGACACCCGTAGCACCCTCTTCACCTTTCCCTCAGATGTGTTTATTGTCATTAATGAGGCCATCCTTACAAGCAGTAACAAGAACTTGCAGGTAGTGCCCTTACGCTATGATGAGTATCTTAGGCTAATGTCCAAGCCCTATAAGAGACCTCTAAAGTGGCAGGCTTGGCGACTGCTTAATACTGGTGAGGTAAATGGTAGCTCATCTACTAAGTATGCAGAGATAGTGATAGGCCCCAATGACACTGTATCTGACTATAATATAAGGTACATCAGGTTCCCCAAGCCAATTATCGTTGGCCCCCTTGATGGTCTGACTATTGATGGCTATGCCTATCCAGGCGATGGTGGTAATGAGTGGAAGGGTTGTGAACTGGATCCCATCATCCATGAGGACATTCTCCAGCGTGCAGTAGAGCTTGCCAAGGTAAGCTGGACAGCCTCAGGCAATGACAATGCACAACTTGTGCTTCAATCTGGCCAGAGAAGTGAGTAACTAAAATACTATGGCTATGACAAATTCAGAGTTCAGTGATTCTTTTGATGCCCTGTTGAACAGCTATTCAGCACAGGCTCAGTTTGGAGAGCAGTCCAATCGTGGTGACATTGTGCTTGATGAGTATGAGAAGAGTGTCCTGCTCACCAAGGCACAGGATATTATTGTCAAGACATACTTTGACCGTAGTACCAATAGTGACAATGCAGGCTTTGATGATAATACTCGTCGACAGGTAGACTTCAGTTCTCTTATCACTACAGCCACTCTTATTAAAGCAGAAGACCAGTCCTCTGTATTTGATGACAGGGGCATACTCTACAATATGCCAACCAGGAGTGCTACAAGTGGAGTGTCTGACCCCTTTGACCCCACCTTTGATGAGACCTTCCATACCAATGGTGATGGCAGTGGTGCTCCAGATGTGCTGTTTATCCTTAATGAGAAGCTGATAACCACTGTTGGGAGTGGTTCCAGTCAACTGCGGAAGAACTATGTGATTGTTCCCATTAACTATAAGGAGTATGACAGGGAGATGTCCCGCCCCTACTCCCAGCCTTTGAAGAAGCAGGCTTGGCGTTTGTTGCAGAATAATGAGCAGGGTTTTGACATCAAGACTGAGCTTATTCCCCGTTGGAACCTGTCTGAGGGTGAGACTATAGTGGCCTACAAGATACGCTATATTCGCAGGCCCTACCCTATTATCCTCCTTGACCTTCCTGACGGCCTTAACATAGAGGGTCTTACCAAGCAGCGTAGCTGTGAGCTTAATCCTATTCTTCATGCTGACATACTCCAGAAGGCTTTTGAGCTGGCCGTTGCTACCCGCAGTGGTGTTTCCAGACAGTCAGAGCAGCGTTAATAACAATAAGTAAGAGCCATGACCCCTCAAGAGTTTTCAAACCAGTTTTCAGTACTTGCTGACAGTTATCTGCGCTTTAGGGCTTTTGATTCGAAGGCTTCCTTTGATACCATAGAGTTCAATGAGTATGAGAAGAGCCTTTACCTGACCAAAGCCCAGGAAGAGCTTGTGCTATCCCTATATACAGGCAGGAACTCCTCCCTCCAAAGCTTTGAAGAGACTGAGGAGCTGAGGAGATACCTGTCTAACCTGGTGATGGAGGCAGAGCTTAGTCCTCTGACCTCTTCATCAGGGAAACCTTTGGGTCTTGACAGCAGGAGTAAATTTTTTACCTTGCCTTCTGACCTTTGGTTTATCACTTATGAAAGTGTACTTCTGACAGAGGGAAAATGTGATGGTCATACCACTATGCAGGTGGTTCCTGTGACCCAGGATGAATACCATAGGATAAGGAAGAATCCCTTCAGGGGAGCCAATGACAGGAGGGCACTTAGGCTTGACCTTAGTGAAAACAACGTAGAAATAGTTTGCAAGTATGAGGTGTCTGAGTATTATATAAGGTATCTAAAAAGGCTAAGTCCTATTATTCTTGAGGATTTACCCAATGGCATAACCATTGGGCACAGTGACATTGAGACTCCTTGTGAGCTGCATGAGGGGTTGCATCAGAGGATATTGGAGCTTGCAGTTCGGATGGCCCTACAAAGCAAAGGTATTGGGATAGAACCCCAAAACAATAGACAAAGTAATAATAGAGAGTAATTAACGTCTGACAGGGTAAGCCATACCATCAGGCAATGTTTAACTTAAATGTTTAAAAATCATGGCAAACTTTTCGGTAAATCAAGTACATCAGTTGTATGTAATCAGTGGTTATAATGCTTCAGTTACTGATGCATCGGCTGTTGGTACTATTGGTGCTATCAAGTCTATTGATGACATTCGTGGTAAAGAAGTAATGTTCAACTACAAGGGTGTAGAGAGTGTTCTAACCAGTGACTTTATTCAGATTCACAATATTGGCTATGCCAAGGCTATCAAGGCAGCTGATATGGTAACAGTGATGAAGAAGGTAAAGGTTGCTCTAAAGAGTGATGTTGCAAGTGGCAATGTTGTCAGTGGTCAGGATTATGTTCTCAGCATCAACTTTAAGAATTTCTTCTCAAGTGGTGATGCTTCCCAGTATTTCAAGGATGCTGTTGTCCACGGTGTTACTGGCATGACTGCTACCCAGTTCTATGCTAAGATGGCAGATTCCCTCAATGCAGCTTTCAGCCGTGAGCCTGGTGCTACCAAGACTACTAATCCCTATGTGAAGTTCACTTCAGATGCCAATGGTCTCTATATTGAGGAGAAGCCCCAGGAGTGGCAGCTTGGCACTAAGAAGGCCCGCAGAATTATGTTTGATGTATTCTGCTCTACCATCTACACTGGAGGTGAGGATTTGATATGGGGTGAGGTGACAGATGTAACTCCTGCCAAGGCCAATGCAGTAGTAGGAACCAATGCTATTGGTAATGGTCAGCAGATTGCAGATCTTGAGTGGTTCTGCATGGGTGAGCGTGGAGACCAGTATAGGGGTAAGGGCTGGCCTAATGTCATTCCCACCAAGTATCTAGTAGACCCCACCCAGCAGTATCATGTGTTTGAGCTTCACTATGCCTTCACTGACACTGGTGTCAACAGCTACCGCACTGAGAAGGAGATTACCATTGTAGCACCTGCTACCGCAGATGGCAAGGCAGCTCTGAATGACTTCATTGATGCCTTTGAGACTGCTACTGGTCTTACCATTGCTGGTATTGCATAGAGGTAGAATTGGATTATCTAACTATGGGGAGAGGGACTACTAATCCCTTTCCCCTTTAAGTTTTAAATATTAAAATCAAAATAATATGAAAAAGGTAGATTTGTATATTGGCAGCAATGCTCCTTCGGCTATCAATGGTGTTGCATGGTTAAAACCTGTGAATGGAGGGTTTGCTCTATATGTGCTTGATAATGGTTGGAAACCATTAAAGTTAGTTGATGATAAGGGTACTCATTCTGAGATAGATGATACAGTAGAAGATGTAAAGACAGAGTTGATTGGAAGTGTTCAGGATGAAGCATCAGCCAATACTATTAATGGGGCTAAGGCTTATGCTACATCAGTAGGGGCAGAGTTAGTTGGTGATGCTACAGATGCTTCAAGCAATATGACTCTCTACGGTATAAAGAATTATATTGATGAGCAGATAGAGGCTCTTGGCTAGCTGGTTTCTGTGTATTTTAATGGACTAAATAGTTCTTTTAGTACAATAAACGATTTTTTTAATATGGCTCAAGGGTATGCTGTAAAGTTGTACCTTTGAGCCATAAAATATATAAACATGTTAGTAAAAGAACTTGTCTATTCTATACTAGATTTTTTGAAAGCCAGTTCAGATGACTCTTTCTGGACTGAAGAGCATATTATATTCCTCTGCAAGAAGTACCGTAGTTTCCTTATCAAGAAGGAGCAGGAGAAGGAGAAAGGCAGTCAGGACATAGCCTCTGAGTTTGAGTATCAGCAGATATGTCTGGACTTGGAGAAGGTTCCTGCCATTGATGGAGAGCCATGTACAGGAGGGTATTATCTAAGAACTACCCAGAAGATTCCAAAGATACTGGAAGGCACACAGCCCAGGATATATCCCTTGGACTATTATCAGGGTGTTTATATTAGCTATGTTAGCAGGGACAGGATGCGTTATATAGGCACTAATCCCTATTTACGGAATATCATATACACCTCTATAGGTCCAGACCTGCATCTATACCTTAATAGCAACAATCCACAGTTCCTATATATGAAGAAGCTTCGCATGTCGGCTATCTTTGAGGATATGGATGAAGCAGCAGGTCTGTTATGTGACAATGATGGTGAGGATGAGAGCTGTGATGTACTGGATATGGAGTTTCCTATCAGGGACTATCTTGTTCCACCCCTGATAGAGTTAGTAGTCAAAGAGTTGACAGGAAACTTCTTGCGTAAGCCTGATGAAGTGAACAATGCAAAAGATGATGTTCCAGATTTAAATAGGAGGTCATAATGGCAACAAAAGTACGTAATTATAAGATAACCAACTCTATTGGTGTCTATGACCTCTATAAGATGCTTAGGAAGCATCATTGGTATGATATAGGCAGGCCCTTGAAGGAGCATGAGTTCTATACTATTGTCAGAGGAGTCAATAAGCTATTAGCAGAGGATGTAGCTAATGGGAAGACAGTAGTCTTTCCACATGCCATGGGCAAGCTGGAGCTAAGAAAGTATCCCAAGGGAGTGCGCCTTGTCGATGGTAAGCTAAAGAACACTTATCCAATAGACTGGAAACGTACCAACCAACTTTGGTCAGAAGATGAGGAGGAGTATCAGAAGAAGACCTTGTTGAGGTATGAGAGTCCTATAGTCTATTGTGTCAGGTATTGCAAGGAAGATGCTACATACGAGAACAAGACATTCTATCAGTTCAGGCTGCATCAGAAGGTCAGGAAGAGACTCAAGGATAATATCGTTGATGGTAAAATAGATACGCTATGGTAAAGGAGATAAGATACACAAATATAAGGCGGGTCTTGGACAACCTGTTGGAGCATCCTATGCTCTCTGACTTAACCTTGGAGCAAGTAGTGAGGTATGTAATTAGGTTTATAGGTATTCATGGATACCCAAAACTCTATCAGGACAAGGAGGCTGATGTAGATATACATGAGTTTAGGGGCCTACTGCCCTGTGACCTTATCAGTATTATCCAAGTGAAGGACAGCTGTAGTGGCATTTGTCTTAGGAGTATGACAGACAGTTTCACTCCAGGTATGAACCCAAGTGGCAAAACCACTTGGCACAGTGACAATGCCTCTTTTCACATGCCGTACATTCCTCCAAAGGCCCCTGGTCATGGGGAGCCTACCTTCAAAACACAAGGCAGGGTTATTTTCACTTCATTCCCTGAAGGTAAGGTCAGGATAGCCTATAAGGCCATTCCTGTGGATGAAGATGGTTTTCCCCTGTTGATAGACAATGAGAACTACCTTGCCTGTTTAGAGGCATATATCAAGAAGCAGGTATTCACTATCAAGTTTGATCAAGGCAAGATAGCTGCTGGGGTGCTTCAGAATATACAGCAGGAATACAGCTGGCTTGCCGGACAGCTTCAGAGTGAGTTTCAACTGCCCAGCTATTCAGAGATGCAAAGCATAACAAACTATGTCACCTCCATTCTTCCTAGTATGAGGAGCTTTGACAGGGGCTTCAGGCATCTTGGTGACAGAGAGTATATCAAGAAACACTAAAATAACATTATTATGGCAGATAATATTAAGTCAATAGAGCAGCTTTATCAGACAGCCCGCTTGGTGAAGAATGCCACAGAGGAGAATGAGAATAGTGCCAACAGGGTAGGTGGCCTATTTGAGGGTATTATAGACTACCTTGGATATATAGACACCAGTGGTGGGGGTGGCGTGACTCCCTCCATCAGCCTTAACACTCCTCTGTTAGAGATAAACAGTACAGGCTTTGGCCAACCCAGTGCCAATCAGGTCATAGGCTTTAATGGCAGTACTTGGAGATATATGACCCTTCCAAGTATTCAGCAAGGTCTGACAGATGTTAGCCTTACCATGCCCAATGGCTTCACTGTCAATGGCAGTACCAGTGGAACTACCAAATCCTTCACTGTTGCCTTGGGTAATAGCCTAAGCCTGTTGTCAGCCGCAGACAAGGCTAAGTGGGACTCCCTCTATAATAGTTTGCTTATCAGAAGCCTTGCACCCCTGGGTGTCCCATCCAGGGATAATAACAATTATATCCTTTTATGGGATAAGAGTACTAATAGTTGGGGCTACTGGCCTTATGTTGAAGGTGGAGGTGGTAGTGGGGAGGACAATGTACTGGAGGGAGTACAAATCCCAAACTACTCCAACCCCGAAAACTACACTGATCTTACTATTGATGGTAATAAGAAGGTACAGCTTCCTGTAGCTGGCAATCAACAATACGGACTCACTCAGTTAGGCTATACCTCAGTTGGCCAATACAGGGCAGTATATGGGCCTGTCCAACATGTTATAATACCGAAAATAAAGCTTGCTGGTATTAGTATACCTATAATAGAACAAGCGTATATAGAAGGCAGAGATGTTGACTTATCAGATCAAGACCATTACTGGGATATTCCTGCTGCGAGTAATAGTGCATACGGTGTTGTTAAGCTGGGCTATAGCACATCTGGTACTAACCTGGCTGTCCAAACAGACACTAATGGCTCATTGTATGTGGATGCTTCTAGTATTTCTGGTAGTGGCGGTGGTGTTGCAGGAGTTAGTAGCCTTAATAATACTACTGGAGCAGTGACTCTTGTTGCTGGGAGTGGTACAAATATATCGAAAAGTGGCCAATCCATTACCATTAGCAGTACTGGTGAGGAAAATGTAATTGAGACTATTACGATTCCTACTGGTGATGGAAGTAGCAATGGTGAAATGCCCATTAATGATAAGACAGCTGCATTCCCCCCTGCATCCAGCTCTCAGTTTGGCCTGGTCAAACTTGGCTATAGCACATCTGGTACTAATCTTGCTGTACAGAGTAGTAATGGCAAGCTCTTTGTTGATGCAAGTGGCATTTCAGGTGGTGGAATATCTTCTGGCACAAAGGTCAGCCAGAGTAGTCCTGTTGCTCCTACTGAGGATGAGCTTTACTACGACACAACACTTAACAAGCTCTGTATAGGAAATGGCACTACCCGCTGGAGAGACAATGATGGCTTTACCATAAGACGAAAGGAAGGTAGCACTTGGCAGGGTGTATGTGTGCATGTTGGTAATACAGCAGAAATGCCCAAGTACCTTGACCTTGCCAATGACTATGATATAGGATATAGTTTCTATAATACAGACATCAATAAGATGCTGTACTTGATGAAGATAAACAACTACAATGTTGGTTCCAACCAAGGCTATTGCTATGAGTATAGATGGATGACCTCAGATGGCTATACTGGAGCTATCAGCAGGCATGTAATGAATAATGGCTCCTTGTCTGGTGAAACTCTTGCCTTTGCCAGCAGTGTTACTCTTAATACAGTGTTTAGAATATATTATGTAGTAGGAGGTGGGTCAAATGTATATCTTGTAGACCTCAAAAATGGTCAATCGTTTGAATGGGATATTTACTGTGTAAATTTTAATGGTTTCTATCCTATGTTTGAGTTTAGGGATACTGGCAGGATATTCAATGTTACTACCTCTTATACTGATAGTCCTGCTACCTCATACGCTCTCTCCTCATCCCAGTATGTGCTCAAAGAAATTAAATGTAGCTCTACAACAGTAGATGAAGATACGAAGTATATCAAAACCTATACATTTAACAAGCCTGGTAGTGATGATAGTGCTACTAAAATAGAGGTAATGGAAAGCTATATTAGTGAACCCTAATTAGTTTTTAGCCCATGAAGAAGCAGTCAGTTTGGAAGGTAAAGGGCATGAACCAGGACTTGAGTGTAAGTGCCTTTAGTCCAGAGTTCAGCTTTGAGAATGTGAATATGCGTCTGAGTACCAATAGTCATAACACCTTGATGAGCTGGGTGAATGAGCGAGGTACAAAGAGGCTTACTATCATAGATGCTTCTACAGGAAATACCCTTGTTCTCAGGGGTATTCCTGTAGGCACAGCTATCTTGAACCACCAGCTTGTGCTGTTCACCACCACCAATAGCAAGGCTTTGCCTCTCATCTCCACAGATAGTGTTGACAGAATTTATGTGCTTCGCTATGAAGAAATAGCCTCTGGTGGCTGTCAAATGCGTGGTAGCCTTCTGTTTAGTGGCAGCTTGAATCTGAGTAGCAAGTACCCTCTTGAAACCTTGGTAAGCTATGAGGCAGAGCACATACAGAAGGTGTATTGGACAGATGGTAGGAACCAGCCTCGCGTGATAAACATAGCAGCAGACAGTGACCATAGAATGAAGTGGCGATGGCCCAGGGTTGCTGGCAACAGCTACTTTGACTTTGTGCCAGTTATAAGGAGTACTGAGCGTGTGAGGGTGTCAAAGAATGTGTCCACCAGTGGTACTTTTGCTCCTGGTGTGATACAGTATTGTTTTACCTATGTCAACACCTATGGTCAGCAGAGCAATGTGGTGTGGGTGTCTGATTTACAATACCTATCACATAGTGACCGTGGGGCTTCTCCAGAGGACAGGGTCAATGCCAGCTTCACCTTGAGCTTTGATGGCCTTGACACAAGCTTTGATGCCATCAGGATTTACTCAGTGCAGCGTACCTTCCTCAATGGTGAGGTCATGGCTAAGCTCATTGACATTCTTCCCCTGAATAGTGGTTCCCTGACCTACACAGACACTGGTACTGTAGGGTCTTCCATCTCCTCCACTGAGCTATTGTATGCTGGTGGCAGAGAGATTACTGTGCTCACCATGTCAGAAAAAGATGGTACTCTCTTCATGGGCAACCTATCCCAGAAGAACTCCAGCATGTCCTCTCTACAAAGCACCTTCGACAGCTATAGGAAGACAGGTAGCCAGATAGTGCAGTTTATGCTGGATTCTACCAGGACTATCCCTATGGATGATGGTACTGGAGTATATGACCATACTTTACAGTTAGACAAGGGTCAGGGCAGTATTAGTACCTTCAAGGGAGGTGAGTGGTACAGGTTTGGGTTCCAATTACAGAAGCATACTGGTGAGTGGATGGAGCCAGTATTCATTGATGACTTGAAGAATGAATTCTATCCCTATGTGGACTATGCCCATAGACGTATAGAGATACCTTATGCATGGGCTTTTGTGCCCTTGGGTGAGACTATAAGCAGCAGCTACAGAGCCATCAGGCCAGTGGTGGTCTATCCTACCATAGGTGACAGAGAGGTACTGTGTCAGGGAGTCATCAACCCCACAGTATTCAATGCTAAGAGCAGGTTGAACAATTCCCCCTTTGCCCAGGCTTCATGGTATTACCGTCCATATATGGTGAATGGAGAGGAGGAAGGTATTATTAGTATTGATATCAGAGTATCTGTCCAGGACACCATTCCCTCTTGGTTCAATCCCTCCACCTACAAGGATGAGGATGCCTACAGGAATGACAGGCTTGAAGATGTGTATGTGCTGGTGGCAGATTTTCCTACTGAAGATAAGAAAAATAAAGTTCTTGAGAGTGGCTATATTAGTGTACATGAGTGGGATTATGAGCGGGATACTATAGATGGTACGTACCCTACTAATATAAATGAATATAGGAGTATCTATTTCAACAGGGGTGCCATACGCCTTGGAAATACCCGTGTTGCCTTTATCAGTGATAAGCCCTGGCCCAAGGAATACTCTGAATCTGGTATTGATGAACATGACCATATAACCTATGACCGAGGTTTTGAGTATGGGAGTTACCTACAAAACATACTAAGGTCTGACATACCCTTCAAGTGGTACAGTGGGATGGAAATGAGAAGTACTGACTATACAGCCTATTACCGTCACTATGAGGACTATGAACCTACACAGCCTCCCACCTATACCTTCTATTTCTATGTCAAGGATGATGATAGTGAAGCAGTGAAGTTCTATAGTGCAGTCTTCACTGCTGTAAGTGATGATGCCTCCTATATAGGCAATATGGGGTGGATACAGGGCAGCAGTGTGCCATTCACCCACTATGACAGTCTTGCCTGTACTGATGTGAAAGGTAAGGTAAATCCTGTTGAGATAGAAAACTCCATTCAGAGCTATTCCTCTGTCTTTGACAGTTCTAAGGCTGGTGTTAACTCTAACACCCAGTTCTTCGTAGACCAGAGCATAGTGACACTGAACTCCCCAGACCTTGAGTTTGACACCAGTGTGCAGTCCTATGGCAGCGAAGGACTTGGGCTGCGTATTGTAGGCTATGTGCCCATCACTTCTAGTGTGTCCTGTCACCATATAGATGCCTCTGCCCGCCTTGAAGCCAACCACAACAATGGCTACAGCTATGACAAGGTTGGTGCAGGCGAGTTAAACCAAAATGTCTACTATACTAACTATAATGGTCAGAGTCAATTTGCTGGTAGGCACCTTGTTACTGAAGCCTTATGGAGTGATGTGGAAGTGATAGCCAATGCAGAAAAGGAGGATGGCATTATTACCAATTACAGTTTGTGCGACTATCCCATATACCCCTGGCAAAAGACAGGTTCCCTTAACAATGACTTTAGGGGAGAGGGCAAAGCCTCTTCCTGGTTGAAAGTCAAGCAGGAGTCTAATCTCCTCTATTCCCTTTGTAGTAGCTACCTTAATGATAGTCTGAGCTTCAGTAACATCAGCATAGGCTACCACTTCCAGGAGAATGAGGGCCTGCGCAATTACAGGTTACCCAAGCAGATGGAGGGTATGCCAGAGGTGAACTACTATCCCAATGTGGACTCCCCGCTCTACAACTATACTTCAAAGTATGACACCTTAGTGACCCTTGGTGGTAGGAATGTGAATGACCTGAAAGGTGGGAACACAGGCGTGGTATCCATGAAATACCAGTCAGGAACCCATGCAGTCATAGCCATCAATGATAATGGTGGCAGTGAGCACCAGATAACTATCATGCCTGCTGCACAGGTAGGTAGTAGCCATGTAGGTCTGTATAGCAAGGGGTCAGGCAATACCTTCTGGGGTAGCCATGTATCCTTCTATCAGAATACAGTCACCCTTCCTCCCATTTCCATACCAGGCAGTGACCCTGGCTACTACAACTTCCTCTGGCTTGGTGAGCTATACAAGAAGACAGACAATCCCAACAGGTTTGGTGGTAAGACCCCAGAGGCCCTACAGGCTAACAAGTGGCAGGTTGCAGGTGAGGCAGTGCCACTTAACCATAATGGCATGACAGAGATACGCTGGACTATAGGTGACACCTATTTTCAGCGTTATGACAGCCTTAAGACCTATGCCTACACCAAGAAGGACACCAATCAGTTAGTGGAGATACTAAGCTTCATGTGTGAGAGTAGGGTGAATATAGATGGTAGGTATGACAAGCAGAGGGGGCAGATGGATAATACAGCGATGTCACCTGAGAACTTCAACCTCCTCAATCATGTCTATAGCCAGCAGAATAACTATTTCACCTACATGAAGCAGGGCCTTGATACTCAGGATAATATGTCCTATCCTAACCAGATAGCCTACAGTCTGACTAAGCAGAGTGGTGCAGACATAGACCAGTGGACTAATGTCACTTTGGGCAGTGTACTTGAGCTTGATGGTGACAAAGGTAGTGTCAATAGTCTACAGCGTTTCAACAACCAGCTCATAGCCTTTCAGGATAGTGGAGTAAGTCAGGTGCTCTATAATGAGAATGTACAGATAAGCACTGCCGATGGTGTTCCCATAGAGATAGCCAACAGTGGCAAGTTGCAGGGTAAGAGGTATCTGAGCAGTACCATAGGCTGTAGCAACAAGTGGTCGGTAGTTAACACTCCCTCAGGCATTTACTTCATGGACTCCAACAATAAGAGTATCTACAAGTTTGATGGACAGTTTACTGAGGTGTCAGCCTCTGGTGGCATGAATACCTGGGCAAAACAGCATATCCCTGACAGCCGTTATGCCTGGAGTCCAGATGTGTTTAGTAACTACGTGTCCTACTATGATGCCTTAAACCAGGATGTGCTGTTCATAGGACAGGATAAGGCCCTTGCCTGGTCAGAGAAGCTTGGAAGCTTCACCAGTTTCTATGATTATGGCTACACTCCCTATTTCTGCAATCTTGAGGACATAGGACTATGGGTGAGGCAGGACAGCCTTGAGGATAATTGCACTACCAGCCTGTGGCAGCACCAAGAGGGTGGTTACTGCAACTTCTTTGATAGTGTCATGCCCTACAGCATGACCTTTGTAGGCAATCCAGAGCCAACCCTTGATAAGACCTTTACCAATGTGGAGTTCCGAGCTGTGGTAGATGGTGAGGGAACTACTATTGAGGACAGGTATCATCCCTATCTTCCCTTCGATGAGCTTGAGGTATGGAATGAGTACCAGCATGGTATATCTTATTTACAAAACAAGTATGGCCATCCATCCATGCAGCATCACCTTAGGGATAACACCTCTGCCCTCAAGCGTAAGTTTAGGATATGGCGCTGTGACATACCAAGAGACAATGCAGATAATTTCAGTGTCTTTGATAATTCCTTTGATCGTAGTTTCCGCATGAGTAAAAGACCTAAGAAACCCATAGACAGGATGCGTAATCCCTGGATATATATGAAGCTTAAGAAGTATCCACTACCAAATGGAAACAGTCTTGACAGAATGGAGTTGCATGACATGGTGATGACCTATTATACATAAGCATCTTAATGAAGTCCTTGCCTTGGCTTATACTGGCAGTAATACTCTATTGATTGTTGTACAGAGTTAATAACTTTGCAAAAAATACATCGACGATGGAAATAAACAGATTACATACGGTGAACAGATGGAATGCTCCAGCCTTCATGGTTGACAGGCAGAGGAACAGTATATTTGATGGTTTTGGTAGTAGCACCCTCAAACGTCCAACCTACAGTATAGACTGGAACTCCCCCTCTGGTAGGGTGCTGGGTCTCAGTCAGGCCAATGCCATGACCAATGGCTTTGGCTATGAAGCCAGCCAAAATAACCCCTTTGGCAGTCTGCCTATGACTGACTCCCAGAGACAGGGTGCTGGCAGCTCCTCACAAGGAAACACTTTCAATGCCCCTTCCCTGCTGTCAGCTATTCCAAGTGCTGGTGAAGGTATCATGGCAGGCATCAACAATCAGTATTCCAGTGCTGCTGCTGGCAATGGCTTTGGCCTTGTGGATAATACCTTGGCTGGTGGTAGGAAGAACAAGGTAGGCATGGCAGCAGTGAACACAGGTGCAACCCTGATGAACACAGGTTTACAGAGTGGCAATCCATGGCTGATACTGGGAGGAGGTGTGGCAGGTGCCCTTGGAACTTTCATTAATGCTGGGTGGGGCTTAAAGGAGAATAAAGAGAATATAGCCATGCTAAAGGATAACATGAATAGGGCGAGAAGTGTAGGTAGTAAACTTGATGGTACAGGCAGTACAGACAGCTTTTTGGATGTAGCAGGCAGTGCCTCCTCAAGGAGTGGCTTTGCTCCTTCTGACCTTGTGAAGGGAGGCTGGTTCAGCAAGGGTAAAGCCAGTAGGAAAGGGCAGGAATACCTCAATGATGAGAGCAATGCAATCAGCTATCAAGACAATGCCCTTGCATCCACCGCCAATGCCATAGAGAGTAATCAGAAGAGAAATGTACAGGCTTCACGTACATATAGTCTTGGAGGGCCTTTTGGACAATATAGTGATGATACTTTGGGAGCGATAGAATATAGTTTTATTAATGACTATCTTACTCAGAAGAAGAGGCAGAATGACATAAAGAATAGGACAGCAGGAATGGTTTCCCTACCCGCTTTTATGCCAAACAGCTTTGCTATTGGTGGTGACTTACAGACCAATGGAGCTGACTGGAATGATGGCCTAGTAACTATTGGTGCAGGTGGATCACATGAAGAGAATCCTAACGAGGGAATTCAGATGGGTGTTGATAATGAAAATGTTCCTAATCTTGTTGAGGAAGGAGAGACTGTTTTTAATGACTATGTTTTCAGTAATAGAATACTGGCTGATGAAGCCACTAAGCAGATGTTTAGACTGCCTAAGAAGAAGGATATTACCTTTGCAGACATTTCCAAGAGACTGGAGAAAGAGATTGAGGAGAGACCCAATGACCCTATATCCAAATCTGGCTTTGAGAAACAGATGCAAATGCTGGAGGAACAGCAGGAGAGACAAAAGCAAGAGATGGAGGCAGAAAGAGCCAAGGCAGCATTTGAGGCACTGAGTCCTGAGGAGCAGACAGCCTTGATGCAGCAGAGGGCAGAGCAGGAAGCTATGGCACAGCAGGCTATGCAAGAAGCTGCTGCACAACAGCAGCCTACAGGACAACCTACTCCTGAGGAAGTAGCAATGGCACAGCAGCAACAGATGATGGCTGATGGTAGTGAGGCTGCTTTAGGGCAGGAGCCTGAGAATTTGACGCTGTTACAACAGAATGTAAGTGCTCTTGGTGGAGAACTTGTTAAAGCTGGAGATGTAGAGCCTAACAGATTTGACTATGGTGGAAAGAAGGGAAGTAGGAAGGCAAAGAGAATAGCCAGAAAATATGATGAACAATGGTTTAAAAACATGGCTAAATCTCTTGGTATCTCTGACAAAGAGATGGAAGGGTTTGTATATAGTGCTGATGATCCAGAAGCTAATCTTGCTTCCTTCAACAACATTTATAGAGATAATCAATATAATAAATCCAAAGATATATATAGGAAGGGGCAGCGACAATCCAAGAGGAATGAACTGTTTGGTGATAATGGGCTTTACAGCTATTCTGATGACAAGTCTAAAATATATAAAGCAAGGACTAATGATTCGGACAGAATAGGTTGGGTAAGCAAAGATTATACTGGTGCTGTAGATTCAGATGGCAACATGCTTGGTTTTCTCTCCCAGGAAGATTATGACAAGTTAAAGCCAAATGAAAAGGAAGCATACAGAAGAATCAATGAGAGAGCTGGTGATAGAATGCATGACTATAATGGAAAGGTTATTAGAGACCTCTATAATGATACTGAAGAGAACCTTCTGAATAGTTTTGATGCTGACTATGACAAGGGGTTCAAATGGGATGACAAGGATGCCCAGACTCTTCAGTATCCAGTAGACATGAAACATAGTGCTACATCTGCTATGAGATATATTCCTGCCATTGGTGGTGCTATTGGTCTAGGATATGACTTGTTGAGCAGTCCTGATTATAGTAGGCCACAGGCTATTATTGAGGCATCCAGAGAACTTGCAACCCCTTCTCAGGTTCAGCCTCATTATGTTGGCAATTATCTTACCTACAGACCTCTTGATATATGGTATCAGCAAAATGCCCTCAATGCACAGTCAAGAGCTACTGATAGAGCACTGACTAATAATAGTGGTGGTAATAGAGGTACTGCAATGGCAGGACTTCTTGCCAATGGGTATAACTCTCAACTGGCTTCTGGTAATCTGTTCAGACAGGCTCAGGAGTATAATGATTCACTAAAGCAGAAGGTTGAGGATTTCAATCGAGGAACTAATATCTTCAATGCTAATGCTGATATGGATTCTCAGAAGACTAATGCCATGTTAAGAGAGCAAGCAGGCAGGATAGGTCTACAAGGACTGATGACAGGTTATGGCATGATGGATGATATTGATGCAAGAAGACAAGCATCTATAAGTGCTAACTTGACTAATGTGCTTCAGAGTCTTGGAAATATTGGTGAGGAAGCTTATGATGAGGATAAACTCAGGTGGCTTGAGAGAACTGGTACTTTAAAGAGTAGAACTCTCAGCGCAAATGGTGGTAAATTGAAGAAGAGAGGTTTAACAATCTAAATATGGAGGAGTAGAAATGCCAAATTATAGTTTAGTAGCAAATACTCAGTTCAGGAACAGAAGCTTTGATGATATGTTGAAGCCTCTGTTGATGTACACTCAGGAGTATAATGCCATAGAGGATGCTGCCAGTGACTTGGCTACCAAAGCAAGTGTATGGGAAGGTATGGCTAATGAACAAACAGATCCTGAAGCATACGCACAATACAAAAGATATGCAGATGACCTTCAGAGACAGGCAGTCAATTTGTCGCATAATGGATTAAATCCTACTACAAGGAGGGAACTGTTGAATCTGAAGCGCAGGTATTCTTCAGAAATAACTCCTATTGAGCAGGCTTATGCCAACAGGAAGGCACAAGTAGATGAGCAGAGGAAAGCTATGCTTCAGAATCCTACTCTACTTTTGTCTCGTAGGGCAGATATGACTTCATTAGATGACTATATGAGGAATCCTCAATTAGGATATGAAAGTTATAGTGGTGCATTGCTTACACAACAGGTAGGACAGGCAGCATCTGCCATAGCTAAGGAACTTAGAGATTACGGTAATGGAAAACCTTTGGATGGTTTTACAAAGACATGGCTTCAACAGCATGGTTTCACAGCAGCAGAGGTTGCACAGGCCATTAATAATCCTGACAGTCCAAGAAGTAGTCATATACTTAATACTTTGGTAAATAATGTGATGACAGACTCTGGTGTTCCTCAGTGGGCTGACAGAGCTACCCTCAATCAGGCATACAGTTATGCAAGACAGGGATTATGGAATGCTGTAGGTCAGACACAAGTTCAGACTTATACAGATGAAGCAGCTAGACTTTCTGCACAGGAAGCTATGCAGAAGAGAGTAGCTAGGTATGCAGCAGGACTTCAAGAGCAGCAGAGAACGAACGGACTGGCCATCAATCCTATTAACATTTATAATCAGAAGGAGAAAGACCAGGCTAATAGAAATATGAATCAATATGCCAAATATTTTACTACAGATGCTAATGGTCATGTCAGAATGACAGCTGAAGGTTTGAAAGAGTATAATAGAAAGGTGCGTCAGACTAATGGTAAGCCTATGGTTACACCAGAAGGAACAACTATTCTGGTAGAAGCAAGCTCTTCTTATGGAAACAGTCCATTCAAGCAGTTTATAGACAGCCTTGGTGGTAGTAAGTATATTATCAATGGTAAGATGCAACCTGGCAATCTTGGAAATCTCTGGGTAAAGTATAACAGAGATAATGCACCTTCTGCCTTTGATGCTACCAAAAGTACGGAGTTTGATTATACAATTAGTGACTCACAGCAAAAAGACATGAAGAAAGCTATTCAGACTGCTGCGAGAGGAACCAAACTCCAGGAGGTTGACTTTGATGGAAAGACTAATACCTTTAAGCCTTCTGGAGATACCATTGATATGGAGGACTTGAATAGTGATAAGGTAACAGTCCTCTCTACAAGATTCTCTCCATACGGTAATACTGTGATGATAAAGGATAAGAATGGAGAGGTACATAGATATATGATGCCCGCAGGAATCAATCCTACTAATGAGGCTAATAGAGACAGAGCTATGCAGAAGGCCATGCAGTGGCAAAACATGGTAGCTTCTGGTCAGTATAAGGATGTTCAAGGTAATGTACATCAGGCTACTCCAGATGAGATAACTTATGCACAGAGAATGTATGCACAGGCATTACAAGAAGCATATCTCTATCATTCGCAATTAGGAATATCTAACAAGACCAAAGAACAGGAGTTTAACCCATACGGATATTAAGATTATGCCAAAGACAACTAAGCAAAAAGATATAGACATTACAAAAAGTGGTCCCATGACTTACAGGCAGCTTCAGGGAGTTAATGAAGAAATGCTGTCAGGTCTTAGTCCAGAGTTTCAGCAGTTCAGTCAAGGATTGGAACAAACCTATGCTCCTGCCTCACTGTACGATGCAAGACTTCATGTCCAGCAAGATGTCATGTCTCCATTGAGTCAGCAGCAGACATTCAGTGGTGAGCAAGACTACTGGGGTAGGAGTCATTGGGATAATCCATCAGCTACGGAAGCACAGTTTTCTCAGCTTGGAAACATCAGGGCAGAGAACCAGCCTTGGTACTCCAAGCTAATTAATGGCATTGGTAAGGCTGGTGTGCTTGCTGGTACTACTGCATTGGAGACTGCTGGACTACTGTATGGTGCAGGACATTCTCTATTGGAGGCAACAGGAGTATTGGAGGATAATGGCAAGTCTTGGGTTCAGGATTTGTGGGATAATCCTATCACCAATGCTCTTCAGAATATTACAGAAGCTTCAGAAGAATTCATGCCTAACTACTATACAAGGGATGAGCAGGAGAATCCTTTTAGTAATATCTTCACTGCCAACTTCCTTGGTGATAAACTGCTGAAGAATCTTGGTTTTATGGTTGGTGCTTTCTATGGAGGTATTCCTGCTAGTAAGCTTATTGGGGCAGTAGGTAAGTCTGCTGTCAAAAGTGCAAGAGCTGCTTCACTTGCAGAAAGGGCAGGTATGGCCAGAAGAGTTGGAGAGTTGACAGCAGAATATGGAGATGATGCTATTGGACTGGAAAGAGCATTGGCCAGAGAAGGATTAACAGAGGCTGAAAGAGGTAAGAGGATTTTAGAGGGATTTGATAAAGTCAGGAGTGCTGCACAGGCAACAAGGGCTACTACTCAGACTATAGGTTCCTTGGGTTCTGCTATCAATGAAGGTGCTATTGAGGCATTGAATAATAGTAAGGACTGGGCAAGACAGCAGACTCAGGTAGCCAATGATGAATATCAGCAGTTACTTGCTGACATTGAGCAGGACTATGGTGGTACAGAAATGGAGACCACTTTGAAGATGCAGGCTGCTGAAGACTATCAGACCAAGCTGGCTGAGATAGAGAGGGGAAGAGCAAGAATGGGTAATGCAGACTTGCTGCTTAATATTCCCATTCTGATGGCTTCCAATATGTATCAACTTGGTAAACTTTATACCAGAGGTTTTGACTCTACCAGAAGACAGATGGGCAGTCTATGGAATGGCCATGCTCTGCAAGGTTCATTGGCTAAAGGTACACTGAAGTCTGGTAAGACAGCTAAGGGGGCTGTTGCCTCCGCACTATGGAAAAGCAATACTGAAGGTCTGGAAGAGTATCTTCAGAGAGCAGCCAGTGATGGTGCTGGAGAAGCTGTCAATGAGAGTATCAGAAGATTTATGGAAGCAGGTCAAAGTGATGAGGCTACTAATGATGTAGATGACTTTATTGCTGGTTTTGGTAAAGCAATAGCAGATAATCTTGGAGACCCTAATGCTTGGGAAGAATACATGATTGGTGCTGTCAGCAGTATGCTTGGTATGCCTGTGTTTGGTTCTCAGACTAAGAATGCCTATATAGGAAAGAATGCAGGCTTTGGTTTTGCTGGTGGTCTGGTAGGTAACTATCAGGACTATATGGAAGCTAAGGGACATGAGGAACAGGTGGCACAATACCTGAATAGAAGGGTAAAAGACCCTAAGTTCAAGGCTCATTATGACAATTTGAAAAAACAGAATGACTATAATGAGTGGCTTATGCAAGCTGTCATTGACGGAGATAAGATGAAATATAAGGATTTGGAGGAAGAGGGCTTTTTCCAAGACCTCAATGCTGCTGCATCTTCTGGTCATCTAGAAGAGTTTAAGCAGATGGTAGGTTATAACACCGAATACTCTGATGATGAATTGGAGGATATAGTTAAGCAGACTACTAGCACCATCTCTCCTGAACAGCAAAAGAAGCAGGATGAAGACAGGAAGGCATATCTTAAAGGGCAGATAGCACAATTTAATTCTTTGATCAGAGCCTTGACTCCAGAAGAAGGTCAGCTTTATGATGAGTTAAATGAAGTTAATAGAAGACTTCAAGCAGATGATTATCAGGAAAAACTTGAAGGCCCATTCATTGATGTGAATGGACAGATGAATGTCACTAATCCTGATAAGATGAGGGAGATACTGGAGAGAAATCGTCAAAACCTTCTGCAAGGTATTGATGACTATCTAAAGATCAGGAATGACATAGACATTGAGACTGATGGCAGGTTAGATGATAAGCAGATAGAACTGCTGACTCTGATGAAAGGTAAGATGCTTTCTTACGATAGGCGCAGTGCTGAAATGGCAGAAGATTTAATTGATAATCTTGGCGATGTGCAAGCTAGACAGGAACAGTGGCAGGAGAAGATAAAGCAGGATTTGCAGAATGCTCAAGAGGACTATGATAATGTCAAGGCACATTGGGAATCTGTAAAGAAAGGCAAGCATAGTCAGGAGCATAAGGATAAAGTAGAAAAGCAACTCCTTGCCGCAGAAAGAAAGCTCAATAAAGCCAAGGCTATTGACAGGGGTGTTGGCAATGCTATTAAACTTCTTCAAATGCTGACTGAAGAAAAGGAAACAACTGCCAGTGAGAGAGCAGCAGAGGCTGAAGGTTATGGTGAAGGTATTATAGGAAGAATAGGAGCAAGATTGAATAGAAATCAGAAAAGAAACGTAAATTCTGATGAAGCTCAGGCCATACTTGCCAATCCTCAGAATGCCATGTCCCTTATTAGCCTATTGCATAATAGTACTTCAGGTCTCGATGCCAGTACAAGAAATAGGTTGACTCAAGAAGTTGTTGATCTGTCTATTCTTGCTAATCAGAAGATGGCCTATAATAATAAGGTGAGAGAATTCATGGGAGACCCTACTAAGATTAATGAAGCCTATCAGCAGACTCAAGACAGGATTTCTCAGGAAGAAAAAGACAATAAATCAGAGGAACTCTCGTTAAATATTAAGCAAGCAAACAGTATGGTAGACCTCGACAGAATAATGAGAGATGCTCGCAATGTCAATCGAGAGATAGCCAAGGCTGCAATAGATAAAGCCAAACAAACTGCTGATGAGAGTACTAAGAAGTTTATTGCAGACTATGAGAAGGCTGATAATTTCTATGGTGATGTGTCTAGGCAAGCACAGAAGTTACCTCAAGAAGTGGCCGCTGGTGTGATGGGTACTGCTGCTTCTGAATGGGAGAATGCCTTACAGGAAGGTGTAGATGTGTATGATAAATTTATAGAAGGTATGAATGCTGCGGCTGAAGAGCTAGACAAAAGTGGTGTACCAGGAGGCAAGGAGACTGCCGCTGGTATTAAACAGTTACTGAAAGACCTCAATGTAGCCAAAGCATCTACAGCTACTAATAAGGATACCAAAAAGCCAACAAGGAAAGGAGGAGACAAGCCTGAGGCTCCTGATAAGCCAGAAGGCTTTGGTTCTTTGGCTGCTAGTCTGGCTGCAAGAAGGGCAGGCAAAAAAGATGGTAGTGAGCAACTTCAGACAGATACTAAAGAGTCTCTTCAGAAGGAAGTAGAACAAGAGGTTAGGAATAGTAAGGAAAAAAAGGGTTCATATAAAATTGATGACCAGAGTAAACTCTCCAAGGCTCTGAGGGATAAGATTCAGAAGTACAATGAGGAGCATTCTGATGATGAATTTACTGTTGACTTTGAAGAGTTACTTCAGAGACTGACAGATGAAGCTATTTCTGATGATAGTACAAACTTGGCTGATACAGACCTTGAAGATGATGGTACAGTATTGGGTGAGGATAACAATGGCAGTGATAGAGCTGAGAGGATGCATGAGAATCTTAGGGTTACTTTCCGTAGTGACTATCCTACTGCTTTTAGAATCTTTGATGGTCAGAATCTGTTAGACTATAGAGTGCCTTATACTCCCACAATAGAAGAATTAAAGGCAAGTAATCCAAACCTTACAGATAGGCAAGCCCAAGCTTTGAAGGATAAAATAGATGCCCTTCGTAGCATGTTAACAGATTATAAAGCCTATCAATTTGTGGATAAGAACTATTTGGGATATGTGGCCAAGGCTATGGAAGATAAGGGGGAATCTGTTACTATTCATCTGCTAAGAAGCACAGATGAATTCATCAGTAAGGATAAGACCAATCCTATCACTTTCTTGGCTATTAAATGGAATGATGGTGTAGAAGCAGCTATCAGGAAACATGGTTTTGGGGGAAATAAGGGTATCAATATTTCTGATGAAGTTAGACCTGTGACTATTAATGGTGAGCAGTACCATATAGTAGGTGTAATGACTCTGAATAGTCAGGTGGATGCTAAAGTATCAGAAGCCTTTGCTAATCTTCAAGGAGCATTGAACAAGGAACTGAATCCACAGATAGAACAAGCTAGAGAGAATGGCCAGCCTTTTGTTGTTAGTCAGTTAACAACCATTTTGGATAATATCTATACTGGTAGGTTAGATAAGAAGAACAATGAAGCTGATGAAGAAGGCAAGACAGTGCTTTATGACTTTATGACCTCCAAGCAGGGAGATGAATCAAGAAGGACTTCTTCTGAATGGGATAATGGTATGGAATTTTACTTTGGTACTGTTGTCAATGGTTTCCTTAATACAACGGATGATGAGAAAATTAGGGAGCAAATGGAAGATCCGAATGATGCTTGGATGGACAAAAACAATGGTGCTATAATAATGTATGTTCCCAAAGCAGATGGTAAACTCTATCCTGTAAGAGCTATAAGAAGAACTGTTGTCGACTGGCTAACTGCAATAGCTGATGGCAATCATACAGGTCAGCAATTGTTGGCTGCTGTATTGGATGGTTCTGAGAAGAATGAGTATCTTGGTAATATTGTCAATTATTTAAGAACTATATATGATGAGGATGCTGCTATTGGAGACAAGATGACTGCTAAGATGATGCTTCAGAAGTATTTTATCTTTGGCAAACAGAGTCCTATACACTTTAATGGAGGAGAAGTAACCCTCCAGTTTGAGGATAGAGAGCATGATCTAACTAGAGATACCTTTGAGGAATTTGCTACTGCTTTCTTTGAGGCTCTTGCAGATGAGAATATTAAGTTCAGTCTGCCTGCTCATAGTATAGAATCTGTTAGAGGTAGAGATGTGGTAAAGTCTGGTATCTTTGAGGTAAGGCTAAGAGGATTCTATAATTTTAATGCTAACTTTACTGTTGTCCCTATTGATGGTGAAGGTCATCAGGTAACTGTAGAACCCACTCCAGAAGAAGGAGAACACTTTACTGGAGATAATAATATCAGAGCTACAGAAATGCAGCTTGATCTTGGTGGTGGAATTAAGACCTATACCATACAAGGCGATGGTACAGTTACTTTGAATGGTCAACCTGTTTCTACAGATACACAAAACCTTGTCACTTTAGTAAAACAGGCCGAACAAGGTACATTACCACAAGTAATGACAGAACAACTTAACGAGAGAAAACTATCTCCTGAAGCAAAGAAGTTTGTTTCCGAAGGTGTAACAGGCTTTAATGGAGTATATGTTATTCATGCTGAGGAAGACTGGGTATATGATAGTAGGAAGGCTAATCATGATGCAAGACTCTATAAACTCAATAGTGATGAAGGAGTTAAGTTGAAGAAGGAAATCAATCAGGCTATTTCAGATTTTGTTCAGCAACACATGAAAGAGATTAGGGAGCTGAAGAAAGATAAGCCTGCTACATCTGAAACTGCTACTATGGTTTCTATTCCATCTATGCAAGGAGGTACTAGGGAAGTTCTAGGAGTAAAGGTAGATAAGAAAGACATTAAAGTAGGAGATATAATTGGATATTCTGGACCTGAGACAGAAAGTATTATTAATTATGGAACTGTTGAAATAGTAAGTGGAGATGATATAGTTCTTAATGGGGCTTTGCTTCCTAAGTCAAGAACTTATTATAGACTTAATATGTCTTCAAGGCCAATTCAAGAGTCTGAACCTCTAATCATATCAACTCCAAGCAGTACTTCTTCTACCAAAATGTTTGCTGGTAAGGATATTACAGAACTAAATGCAAAGAATGGTGGTCTGGCTGCATTACTTGTAGAGAACTCTAATGTTGGTTTTGTTAAGAAAGTCTATGCAGCGTTGCAAGCAGCAGAAGAAGCAGGCATTCCTATTGACCAAGCAAAAGTTTCTGCTGGCATTACAGCTATCTTAGAAGCAGACAGGGCAGAAAAGAAACAGCTACTCAATGATTTGCTGAATGAAATAAATGGATGTAACAAGTAAAAGAAAAGAGGAAGTCAAATGACTTTCTCTTTTTACTTACTATTATAAGACAGATTAAGCATTCTCTTTAGGTCTTAGACTGTTGCTTAAAGACTTTGTATCTTTGCCTGTAAAAAGGATAAAGATTGTTTTTATGGCATACAGTGCAATAGGAGGGTTCCCCCCTCAACAGTTAAGCTTTAGCAGGAAGAACAAGGAATGGAGGAAGCGTGTGGTTGATTTTGCGGATGACCACAGCATCATGCGCAATAACTCTGCAAGAAAGTCATGGTACAACATGATGATTAACTATGACTTGATTAATGGCAAGATACACATGAGTGATATTAAGGCTATAGTGAATCCATACGGTCTTGATGCATCATTCATTCCTGACAATATACAGCATTACTCAGTTATCAACCCAAAGTTAAATGTACTTAGGGGAGAGGAGAGTGAAAGACTGTTTGACCCAAGACTTGTAGTCACTAATCCTACTGCCATCAGTGAGATGGAGGAAGAGAAGAACAAGGAGGTCAATGCAAGGATTCAGCAGCTCATCATGGATAGTAGTCAGAGTGAGGAGGAATTTCAGCAGGAACTACAGAAGCTTGATGACTACTTTACCTACGAGTATCAGGATAAGAGGGAGCTAAGAGGCAATCTGTTCTTGAGCCACTATTCAAGGGAGCTTGAGTTTGCCCAGAAGTTCAACAAGGGCTTTGTAGATGCCTATACTGTAGGAGAAGAAATATATCAGTGTGACATTATTGGTGGAGAGCCTACCTTGGAGAAGATAAGACCTATGGAGTTAGGAATCATCAGGAGTGGTGACTCAGACAGGATAGAAGATGCAGACATGCTGATACTTCAGAGATATAAGAGTCCTGGATGGGTAGTAGATGCCTATTGGGACCAGCTCTCCAAAAAGGATATTGAAAGGATAGAGGAAGGTAGTAATGGTGAATACAGTGGCTGGAAGGATTCTATGGACAACATAGATGCAAGACCTGGTAACCCACTAATACCCATGCCATGTGACTGGCAGGCAGGAGACAGCTATATCAGTGCCAGTGAGTTGTTCTCAGATGATAACTATACCAACATGACTCCATACGACATCAATGGTAATGTTAGGGTATTGACGGTTTATTGGAAGTCGAGGAGAAAAATCAAGAAGGTAAAGAGCTATGACCCTGAGACTGGTGAAGAGCATTTTGACTTCTATCCAGAGACCTATCACTGTGACCCCATGAAGGGAGAGGAAGAACAGATATTCTGGATTAATGAGGCATGGGAAGGTACTAAGATAGGAGAGGACATCTATGTCAATATGAGACCAAGACCTGTGCAATATAACAGGTTGAGTAATCCTTCACGATGCCACTTTGGTATTGTAGGCAGCATCTATTCCATCAATGGTGATGAGCCATACTCATTGGTAGATGCAGTAAAGCCTGATGCATATTTCTATGATATTGTCAGGGACAAGCTAATTAAGCTTATCTCAAAGAACATGGGTAAGCTGGCAAGGATGGACTTTGCTAAGATACCAAAGGGATGGGATGTAGACAAATGGCTGTATTTTGCCACAGTGAATGGTATTGCCATTGAGGATAGTTTCAAGGAAGGAACCATAGGTGCTTCTACGGGTAAACTGGCAGCAGGACTTAACAATGCATCAAATGGTGTGATAGATGTCTCTCAGGGTAATGAGATACAGTTCCACCTTAACCTATTGGAATGGATAGCTAATAACATTGGTGAACTGGCTGGTATTTCAAGGCAGAGGGAAGGACAGATAAGCAACAGAGAGACTGTAGGAGGAGTTGAGAGAGCAACCTTACAGTCAAGTCATATAACCAAGTGGCTGTTCTTCATACATGACTCTGTGAAGAAGAGAGCTATTGAATGTTTCCTTGAAACAGCCAAGATAGCCTATAAGGGTAGGAAGATAAAGTTCAACTATCTCCAGCCTGATGGTAGTAGGAAACTTATAGAGATCGATGGTGATGAGTTTGCAGAGTGTGACTATGGTTTGGTAGTAGATACTGGCAATGATGTGCAGGAGCTTATGCAGAACCTTGGTCAGTTGGCTCAAGCAGGTCTTCAGAATGACAAGATGAACTTCTCTACCTTAATTAAGATATATCTTACCAAGAGTCCTACAGAGAAACAGAGGCTTATCGAGAGATATGAACAGAAAGTGGAAGAGCAGCAAAGGCAGGCACAGCAGCAACAGCAACAACAGTTTGAACAGCAGCTGCAACAGCAGGCAGCTCTTGAACAGGCCAAGATGGACAGGGAGTATCAGATGCATCAGGAGGATAATGAAATCAAGCTTCTTACCGCACAAATAAATGCAAGTGCAGAATGGGATAGATATGCTATGATTCAAGAAGAAAATGGTATTACCAAACAGCAAGAGTTAGAATTTAAGCAAAAGCAACTTGAATTGGATTCTAAACAATTTGATGCGAAATTAAAGCTTGATAACCAAAAGCATAAAGATGATATTGCAATTAAGGAAAAACAATTAAGACAGAAGGGAGGTAGTAAATGAGTGGTAGGCATTTTATCTATACTCATGTCTCTCCTTTATTCAGGTTTCTTTTTGCAAGAGCCATAAATAAATATTGGCGGGATAATTTTAAACACGAAGTATTTTTGCATAAAAACACCAGATATGATTATTGATCCAAACATCCTGAAAGATATTAAGGAGGTTGTTTTCCTGAAGAATGAGCCTCCTCGTACTAATGTTCTTTGGGCTAAGTACATAACAGCAAACACTTACAGTTTTTATTTCTTCTTTGATGGTGCATGGCATCCTGCTGATGAGATAACCAATGTCACTATATCTACGTTTTCTGGCACAATCAGTGCTTTTGTCAATGATGTAGGCTATATTACTTTCCAAGACGTAAGTGCTCTGCTTAATAAAAAGGTAGATAAAGATGAACTTGCTACTGTTGCCACTACAGGTAGCTATAATGACCTTTCCGATAAACCAACAATACCAGTAGTTCCTACCAACGTAAGTGCATTTACTAACGATGCAGATTATATAACCCAACAAGACATCAGTGGCAAGGAAGATGTAACTACTATTGAAGCTCCTGTGAATGCTACAGATGCCACGTTGCCTGTTACTTCATTGACTTGTGAGGTTGGCAAGTATTATAGGCTTGATGTTCCTGTTGAGACATTGGCGGTTACTTTGCCTGCCATTACCGATAGTACTACTGTAAGGACTGTGGTCATCTATCTTACTGCTGGTACTACTCCTGCTGTGACTATTCATTCTCATGATAGTAAGGGTGTCTATTATCAAGATGGCTTTGAGATTGAGGCTGATATTACCTATGAGATTAATGCTTTGTTTAACGGTGCTGCTTGGATTGTGGCAGCGGTAAAGATAAACACTTCTAATAGTTAAGGATATGGGAATGATGATTAATAGACGTAGGGTTTGTGGAGGTGGTAAAAAGCTGCCCTATGATGCAGAGATTGAATATCTTGAAAGTACTAATGAAAGAAATGTAAGACAATGGATTAATACAGGTTTTATAGTTAAAAGTCAATACGTTGTAGAGTGTCGAGTTTTGTTGAAAAGTGTATCAGAGTCGGGTATGATATTTTGTGCTGGGTGGGATATTGATCCATCCAGGTATGCACTTAATAAAATAACATTTTATTATTATGGCAATAAACATAGCTATCTTACACCTAAATTTGAATATAATACTATATATGACATTCAGTTTGGTAATAACACTATAAAATGGAATAACAACAGCTTTAATATTAGATATACTGGTGATACATTTACATCAGTAGAACCACTTGCTTTGTTAGGTACTTTCATGGGTTCATATTTGACATTAGGACGTTATTATTTTCTTAAACTTAAAGATGAGAATGGTCAGCTTATATTAGACCTCATTCCTGTCAGAGTAGGCACAACTGGTTATCTATACGACAAAGTTAGTGGACAACTATTCGGCAATGCAGGAACAGGTGAGTTTATTCTTGGGCCAGATAAATAATCAATTAAAACAACAATAATATGAAAAAGAGATATTACAATACAACCACTAAAGAGTGGTACACCGAGGGTCAATCTCTTACAAAGAGAGTAGAGAATGGAGTATTTACGGGTATTCCGAGCGAAGAACAACTATATGAGTGGGGGTTTAGAGAATGGGTTGAACCTACGCCTACAACACAGCAGCTGTTAGATAAGGCAAAGGCAAGTAAGATTGCAGAGATAGATGCCTACGACAGCTCTGACGAGGTAAATGGCTTTGACATTGTTGTAGATGGTCAGACTATGGCTGCATGGCTTACGCCTGATAAGCGAAGTGACTACAAGAATAGTCTTGACAGTGCTGAGTTATTAGGTATGACGGAGGTGCATTCAGTCTTTAATGGTGTTGCGCTGACTATTCCTACTCAGACAGCAAAAATGACTCTTGCACAGATACAAATATATGCTAATCAGTGTTATGGGGTCACTGAACAGCACAAGGTAGCAGTTAATGCTTTGGAGACAGTTGAAGAAGTGGAAGGTTATCAGTATAAGACTGGCTATCCTGAGAGGTTAGTGTTTAAGGTGTGATGATAAGGTTGCTATGATATAGCAGCATACAGAACAAGTAATAAATTAACCTACTAACTTGCTGATGGTTAGTGGGTTTTTTATGTCTATTCATTCATATTATGCAATTTGTTGTAGTCTTCTAAAAACATCCACTCATACCCTTTATGTGTTTTTTGAATGCCATTACAAGCATTACTAACGCAACCGAAAATAAAACCAAACTTAGCAGTTTCAGTAACTGAGTTATAAATTTTGATTACGTTTCCATTTTTTAACTGTACAACCTTCTTACTTATTCCTTTCATTATTCCAGTGTTTGCTTGTGCTAAACGTTTTAAGGTTATCGGATTATTATTATTTGTTGAATATGTACACCATCTTAAATTTGAGGCTTTGTTATTTTGACTATTACAATCAATATGATCCACACATGGATAATTATTCGGATTAGGAATAAAAGCTTCTGCTACTAGTCTATGCACTGTACCATGTTTTCTCCTATTTTTATTGCGTAGATAGACCGTGTAGTAAGTTTTCTTTCTTACAGTATAGGGGTGTAGTTCTAGTAAAGAACCGTAACTTGATCTAGGTTTAAAACTAACTACACGTCCATAAGAAGACACTAAGTACTGCCCTTCCCAACCAACTACATCTTTCCATATTTCTCCATCCTGAGAGATTGTGGCTATAAGTTCTTCTTTATTCATATTAAAATTTTTATGCAAATATAAATATTTATTTTAAATAATCCAAAATAATTATGTTAAAAATGTAATAATGTATTGACGCTGCAACTTATTGATATTCTGATAATTAGATTATTTATAAGTAATGTTAGTAAAGACGACACTAACTATGTACTTTTGCACTGTATTCGAGTACAAAGTATTTTAATGTTTAACGTTTAATTTAAGTTATTATGGCAAATTCTAATGATGGTGTTTATGTTTTTGACTCAGGGGCTAGCCGCTCTTTGGGTGGTATAGACCCAGGTCTTTTGGCACTTCTCAATCAGAATGGTGGCTTTGGAGGCAATGGTAATTGGATCTGGATTCTCTTCCTTTGGATGATGTGGGGAGGTAATGGTTTTGGTAATGGTATGAATGGTGGTGGTGCTGGTTTTATTAGCAACCAGCTCAACAACAATCAGGGCAGGGACCTGTTGCTTCAGGCACTGAATGGTAGGGCAGATGCTCTTGGTCAGATTGCACAGATTACCAATACAGGTGTAGAGACTGTGAAGAATGGTATCTTTGCCCTTCAGAACAGCATCAATCAGGTAGGCTCTCAGGTAGGCATGAGTGGTCTTGAGGTGCAGAATGCTATTGCTCTTGGTAATGCAAGTCTTGCACAGCAGCTTGCAAGTTGTTGCTGCGAGAACAGGCTGGCTATCTGTAATCAGACCAATGCCCTTCAGTCTCAGGCTGCTGCTAACCATGCTGCTGCTACTCTTCAGACTGCTCAGAACCATGCTGCTACTCAGCTTCAGATGGCTCAGATTGAGAGTGCTGACCAGTTGGCTGTATGTCAGCAGACTAACACCCTTGCTACTCAGGCAGACAGAAATAGTAATGCAATTCTGAATGCTATTGCAGGACAGAACACCCTTATTACCAAGGAATTCTGTGACCTTAAGGAGAGGGAGCTTCAGAATAAGATTAATACTCAGGGAGATATTATCACTCAGCTGAGGGGTCAGATTAGTAATGATAGGCAGACCGAAGCTTTCAATGCAAGGTTTAATGCCCTTGAGAGTGCTTTCAATACTCTTGTTGCTAAGACCCCAAACACTGTGCCTGTACAATATCCCAATTTGGTGGCAGCCAATGCTACTCCCTATGTAGGAGGCTATGGTTATGGCGGCTATGGTGGCTGGGGTAATGGCGGTATAGTACTTTAATATAAGGATATAGGAGGTAAAGCTATGGATTGCTGTGTTAATATTCTAGCAACTAATGCGGGCGGTGTTCCGTATATTACAAGTACAAATACTACTATTGGCACTGAATCTGTCAATATTGCTCTTGGCTTTAGAGCTGTTAAACCTGTAGGTTATTTAACTATCGTTATCAATGATGTTATCCCTACTGATACAACTGCAACTCTTCCTGTGACTTTTACTATGAGTAGTATTACAAGCAGCACTACTAGAAATTTAGTGTTGCCTAATGGTACTCCAGTTACAGCTGCTGACCTTATCAATGTTAATACTCTACTTGTGTTTAACGATAGGAAGAGGGGATTGTTAGTTTTAATGTCACGTACAATAGATTAATTAAATAGTATTAACTATGTTTTCAAGTTTAAGCAGAGGTAGTATCCTGCAAGGAGTAGACAGGACAGATGGTATGAAGTGGTTCACTGGTATCGTGGAGAGTGTTGTACCCTCGATGAACAATCAGTTTCCCTACATCAATGTAGACATTGTAGCCAATATCAATGGCAAGAAGAGGCAGTTTTTAGGAGTGCATAACAATGAGAGTATTGCTGATTTTGGCAGTGACTCTGTCATCATATCAGACAATAAGGATACCCTTTACAACTATGTAAAATCCCTTCTGAAAATCAGTGAGGATGCTGTCAACCCAGACAACATCAAGAAGCATAATGAATGGATACCCCAGTATAAGAGTGTCTTGTCTGAAATGTTTCCTGGTTCTACCAGCAATGATGAAGTCAAGGAACTAAAGGAAGAAGTCAGCAGCCTAAAGTCACAGCTTGCGGAGGCTATCTCCTTGCTTAAACAGGGAAACAACAAACCAAAGGAATAAGATTATGGTAGTAATGTTTAGAATGACTCCTGAGAAGAAGGAGAAGTTTAGCAAGAAGATAGACAAGATGATGGATTTTCTTGAGGAGTTCAAGGAGTGTCTTGAGGATTCAGAAGACTATGAGGATGAAGAGTATGAAGAGCCTATGTACCGTGGTAGCATGAGGAGCATGGGTGGTACTTCAGCTATGAGAAGCCGCTATAGTCGTAGGGGTGGAATGTAAGTTCATAACTGTCAGGGGTCTGTAGGTCTTATGGTTTGCAGGCCCCTTTAAAAACAAGGAAGACTATGTATCACAAGGAAATGGGAAGCTATGATGAGATTCCTGAGGGGATGAAGCGTTACATTAATAACTATGGTTGCCACTTTAACAAGAAGTTATGTGAGGAAGCTATTAGTAGGATGTACACTAAATCAGGGACTAAAAAAGAGAAAATTGAAGCTTTAACAAAACAGCAGGTGGAAGAACTATTGAATACCTATGGTATTCATGTAAAGAGGAATAAAATGTACGACGCTGTATATGTAGCTGCAATGTGTAAAGCTGATTTCTTGTATAAATCTGTTCCTGATGAGGAGCATCTTGCAATGTTTATCAAAGATATGATTGATGACCCTGATGCTACTGAAGGCTTTATATTCAACCGATTTATAGGTGACTGCTACTTTATGAATAATCCCATTGAGTGGGAAGATATACTGGATGATTAGGCAGCAGTTTTATGTTGAGCATTATTGGAAGGTCGTCATTTACTATGATGTAGATGGTGGCCTTTTCTTTCAAGTGTTTAAAGAATTGGAAAGAATTGGATTCCCCAGTAAGGAGATAAAGAAGATATTCTATGACTTAAAGAACAATGCCAAGGCTGTCACCTGTAGTAATATTGAGTATCATAAAAGTATTATCCTCTTCAACCCCCACCCTTCCCCTCAAGACTATCTTGACTCTATAGTCCACGAGGCAGAACATGTGAAGCAGGTCATGTTAAAAGCTTACAGGGTGGAGGATAGTGGTGAACCCCCTGCCTATACTGTGGGCTACCTTGTAAGCAGAATGTATCCTGTGTTCAGGAGATTTGTATGTAGTTGTTGATATGGTTGTGGTAGCCAGTACCCTTTATCCTATCAAGGCAGGCGATATTAAAGTACTTATAATTATTTAGTATTGTTTTTAGGTGTTGTGCAGCCTATTGCTTTCTTCTTATATTTGCGCTGTGTTATTATGAAACCATGTAGGCTATGATAGTAATAGACCAGTTGAGAATCAGTGATGATGGCCAGCACCTTTATATTGATGCCCATGTGAATGAGTCAAGTGACTTTGATAACATGCATATTGTGAAGGTGACTGTCTGCACAGAAGACCAGGTACATGAGAGCAATCCCCTGGAGTACTTTGGCTATGATTATGTGTACCAGAAGAGCTATGACTACTCTGAGGGTTTGTGGGAGGTTCACCTTGTGCTTGACAGGAATGAGCTGAATGAGAAGTTCCACGGTGGTGACTTGAGCCATAACCTGTTCTTTGTGTATATAAAGTGTAGTGGTACTCCAGGCCCTTGTACTCCATGCAGGCTTGATGAGCTAACCACCCTTGGTGTGACCTTTGACTATAATCTTGTGTTCAATGTGGCTATGAACTACACCAGGGAGCTTGCCGACAGCTGTGAGATACCCCGTGGCTTCATGGACTTTATCTTGAACCTTGAAGCTTTGAAGCTGTCTGTTGAGACAGAGCACTACATCCCTGCCATTGGCTTTTGGAGGCATCTGATGGGCATGGATGGCGGTAGCCTGTCTGTTGGTAGTGTAATGATAAAGCCTTGTGGTTGTCATGGATGAGTTTGTGTATAATGCCGTTACAAAGTACTTCAATGTACTACAGACCCTTGGCTATTACAGGTATAAGGATGTAGAGAAGCTTCTTGTGCTTCTGTTCTATCACAACCTGATAAACCACGACTACAGGGGTTTGATAAAGAGAGAGGATTATCGTGCCATTGAGTCAGCCATAAACTGCCTGTATGGTACAAGTTGTTTGATACCTTATCCAGATTATTTGAAGATGGGAAAACTTAAGTTAGGAGAGATGACAGAGCTGGCCAGGAGGGTTAGGATACTTGAGGATACTAATGTGCTGAAGGTTATCCACAATCCTGATGAGCTTGTAACAGACCCAGAGTCTGACATTGTGTTTGTGGATGCAGAGGAGACTCCTGGTGAGTAGTCTTCTGAGTGGCATAACGTTTAAATCAAAAAAGTATTATGGATATAGTGAATGAGAAGTATGTAAGTGACGTACCTTTGAAGGACAAGCCCAGAAAGAAGATAAGCCTTAGGATACGTGAGAGGTCAATAACCAACCCCAAGATATCCGATGGTGCTGTCACCAATGAGAAGATAGCCGATGGAACCCTGACTGGTGAGAAGTTTGTTGATGATTCCATAGATGGTGTGAAGGTGAAGGACAACAGTGTGCCAGGCAGTAAACTTGCCGATGGCAGTATTACTGGTGTTGACATAGAGGATGGCACCTTGTCTGGCGTTAAGCTGGTGGACAATAGTGTAAGCGGAAGTAAGCTTGAGGATGACAGTATAGAAAGCAGGCATCTGGTGGACAACAGTGTGCCTGGTAGCAAGATAAAGGACAATAGCCTTCAGGGCATAGACTTCCAGGATGGAAGTATCTCTGGTGAGAAGATAGTTGATGAAAGTATTACCAGTGCCAAGATAGCAGACAATGCCATTACTGAAAATAAGATAGCTGAGGGTGCTGTGACTACTGCAAAGCTGGCCAATGACAGTGTCACCACGCAGAAGATAGTTGATGGTGCTGTGACTACAGACAAGATAGGTAATGGTGAGGTGAAGACAGCTGACATAGCAGATGAGGCTGTTACTGCTGCGAAGATTGCCGATGGTAGTGTAAGTGCCATGAAACTGGCCTCTAATGCCGTGACTGAGGATAAGCTTGCCGATGGCAGTGTGATAGCAGCCAAGATAGCAGCTAATGCTGTGACCACTGCGAAGATAGGTGATGGTGAGGTGACAGAGGGTAAGATAGCTAATGGGGCCATTACCACCGAGAAACTGTCTACTCCTGTGATAGAACAACTTCAGACGATAATGGATGATGTGCCTACAGTGGGGAGTGTGAAGCCTGTTTCTTCTGGTGGTGTGCTGATGCATGGCAGTGCATTTGATGTGAGTGAGTACAATAAGAGTGAGGGCACACTGGCTACCTATGAGACTCTTTCAGCTGCCCTTGCTGCTGTGCCTGCTTCTATTAAGAAGGGTGGTATGAGTATTAAGTTCATTCAGCTCACTCCTGCTACTTATTCTGTTGTAAGGACTGAAGGGCTGACTGAGCAGCCTACTGGTACTGAGCTACAGAGTGTTTCTGCTGTTGTTAGCGGTACTTACAATGTAAGTCAGCTGAGTGATTTTACTACTCTTCCTGCCACTACTGGTGCTGCTAATGCTGTTACTTACTATGCGGCTGTGAGTGGTGATGCTGTTACTTATACTTCCTGGGCGATAACTAAGGTTACAAGTGACAGCAATAAATATGTGCAGTATAGGCTTATGCGTACTGCTTGGAGTGATATAGAATATAATTGGAGCAGTGTAGAGGATGAGATAGAAAGACAAGAACTGATTGCTAAGACAAAGGTTAGTTCTAAGGCGTTAACTCTTTCAGAAGCAGGAGGCAGAGCTACTGTAGCTAAAAACCTAAGAATGGACAGCATAGGTGTCATTGGTTCTGGTGGAAATGTAGGAAAAATAACCTATACTGGGCTTATTCCAAAAGGTACAGTTGTACACCTTACTGGAACTGTGATACTAAGTTATTCAGGTGTTCTTCACGCTTATATAGGGTTTATGGTAGAAGACCCTGCTTCATTCGATAGCTTGTTAGGCGTGAAGGCTAATGATTTGATTTCAATAGCTCTAAAAAAAGGTTATCCTGTAGATGTTTATTTTGAAGTACCGTATGATTCTTATCTTATAATTAGTAGGGATACAAATCAATTAGATATTGATTCTGTAAGAGTATTCAAACCCGTTGAACTACCTGCGATAGATGATGAGCCTGTTACTGGTAGTGATAATCTTGTTAAGAGTGGTGGTGTATTTGCACAGATAAAAAAAGAGGTACAAGATAGTATTAGCAATACAGCCGCTGTATTTGATATTAGTAAGTGGAATGCTGAAAATGGTGTTCCTAAAACATATTCTTCGTTGGCAAATGCTCTTGTTGGTAATAATGTTCCTACAGATGTAAGAAAACCTGGAATGTCTATTAAGTTCATTCAGCTTACACCTAAGTATTACAGTGTTGTTAAGACTGAGGGAGTAGAGACACTTCCTACAGGTACTGAGGTACAAGAAGCTTTGTCGTATGCTACTGGGACTTATACAGAAGAGCAGCTTTCTGGTATAGAGCTTCCTACTACTGTGGGTGCTTCAAAACTATATTACCTTGCTGTAACAGAAGAGAATACAGTAGAGCCAGAGGAAGGCGAAGAACCTGTTATAGAGACTGTGACTACATATACTACTTGGGAGATAACTTATGATAGTGCTGAAGCCCAAGAATACGTGCAATATAGACTAATGTCTACCTCATATAACACAACCGTTGCAAATTGGCAAGGTGTTGATAAGGTTCCTGTTTATAATAGCCCGAACCTTATAACAAGCGGTGCTGTTGAAGCGGTGATTAATGATAGGGTTTGCTTCAAAAATATTTTTACTTTTACCAATCGTTATGACATCAACCGAGGTACAGGAAAACTATATTCTGCATCAGATAGAATAGCAACCGAGCCTTTTTATCTTATAGAACCTTATAATATAGGTGGCTATATAGTATTAGCTAACGATGTTTCTGCTTTGCTTGGAAGTATCTGTGTTGCCTTTTACTCAACTAATAGTGTAACATACGGATTCTTAGGTACTTCTGGTTTGGTTAAAACAACAAAAATACCTATAGTAGAAGGAGCTAAATATATTAGGGTATCTTTAACAAATATACCTTCTGGTAATAAAGCAAATGCCAATCTCGATAATTTGTTTTTATACAAAAACAATGTATTGGGAAATATAGGTGGTGATATAGAAAAGCTCAATGCCAGCGTCCAAGATATAAATACTAATATTGCGGCCATAAACGAAGAAATTGCAGAAATAAACGGTGATTCTGTCTATAACTTGAACAAAGACAAACACGAAGTGATATTCTCGGCCAAGTGCCAAGAAGGTCATTACGCTTATAGCCCTAATAATGCTATGGTGGCTTTTTTAGTAATGACTGATATTCATACTGATAAGGGTAGGTTTAACAGAGGCTTAGCTTATGCTAACGATGAATCTCTTATTGATGAAGTACTGGTTTTAGGCGATGTATGTGATGTTCCTTCAGAACTACGTTCATGGAATTATGAGGCTGACGTTCTTACTTGTAATAAGCCTGTACTCACTATTCCTGGGAATCATGAAGTTGCATCTTCTGGTAGTCATGTTCCGTTTACAAATCAAGAATTTATGGATAAGTTCTATACTCCAACTCTTGTGGAGAAAAATGGAGATATACATGGAGAAAATGAAACTTGGTGGTATAAGGATGTTAGCCATAATTATATCAATGATAGTGGTACAACGTTGGCAAAGACTATTAGAGTTATTAGTATCAATCAAGTAGACTATTGTGCCGCTATTGATAAAAACACATGGTATCTTTCCCAAGCACAGATTGACTGGTTTGTGAATCTTCTCGATTCCACCCCTGATGATTATTATGTGCTCGTTATTTCACACGTAGCTTTTGACAGTGATTTTACACCTGTGGATTGTA